>UMCY01009825.1_pt1 | contig 20166 bp, 20 predicted proteins | sample 1964351 | NCBI WGS metagenome assembly UMCY01 (sample SAMEA4835980, study PRJEB28245) | human gut metagenome | biome: gut microbiome; material: fecal sample | place: Denmark | collected 2008 | reverse complement strand
TAGAAAGATGTCCATTAGGCCCAGCAATTCTACTTTTTAAATTAAATGGATATTTAGTGTACTTAAGTACCTCAGGGTCATAGTTAGCTTCTAATAATATAAATTCACTACCATCAATATGTTTTATTATATCATTATTCATGTGGCCAATATCAGTTGCGATACTTATTTTTTTATCATTTGAAAAAAGTGTATATCCGCAAGGATTGGCAGCATCATGAGGAATAGAAAAAGGTAGAATATCTATATCACCTATAGAAAATTTTTCATCTATATTAATATTTTTTTTATTTGTATCAGAAATCTTTTCACTTTGTTTAGGCATAGCATCAAAAGTTTTAGAAGTTGCAAAAACAGGAATATCAAATTTCTTTGATAAATTTCCAATGCTTTGGACATGGTCAATATGTTCATGTGTTACTATTACACCATCCAACTCAGAGCCAGATATATTTATTTCACCGTAAAGCTTGTTCTATTTTTTTTAGACTCACACCAGCATCTACTAAAAGTTTTGTATTTTCTGTTTCTACAAATAAACAATTTCCACTACTACCACTATATAAACTACAAAAATTTAACATATGTATTTCTTCTTTCTCAAATTATTAAGCCAAATTTAGTTATAAAATTTGGCTTAGTAATTTTAATTAATTTTCTTCTTTTACTCTATCTATTTTTGCACCAAGGTCACGGAATTTTTGTTCAATGTTTTCATATCCTCTATCAATATATTCTAGATTATAAATTTCTGTTTTTCCTTTTGCAACAATTCCAGCAACTATAAGTGCTGCACCAGCACGTAAATCTGATGCGTAAACAGGAGCTCCTTTTAATTCTTTTACACCTTCAAAAAAGGCGGATTTTCCTTGAGCTGTAATTTTTGCTCCCATTTTATTTAATTCTTCAGTATATTGAAAACGTGAATCCCAAATACTTTCATTTATTGTACTTGTACCATCTGCAATTGATAAAATAACTCCCATTTGTGACTGCATATCTGTTGGGAAACCTGGATATGGAAGTGTTTTTATAACTGCTTTTGAAGGTCTTTTATTACAAGAAACGCGTATAGAATCACCATAATCTTCAACTGTTCCACCTACTTCACATATTTTTGCAGTAATTGCCTCTAAATGTTTGGTTATGCAATTTTTTAGTAAGATATCTCCTTTTGATGCAACTGCTGCAACCATGAATGTACCAGCCTCTATTTGGTCTGGAACTATTGAATATGTAGAATTTCCTAATAACTCTTTTACACCTGTTATTTTTATTGTATCTGTACCTGCACCTTTTATGTTGGCACCCATTGTGTTCAAGAAGTTTGCTACGTCAACAATATGAGGTTCTTTTGCAGCATTGTCAATTATTGTTATACCATCTGCTAAAACGCTTGCAAGCATGACATTGATTGTTGCGCCAACAGATGTAATATCCATATATATAGATGTTCCTTTTAATTTTTTAGCTTTTGCAACAATTTTTCCCTGGCTTATTTCTACATTTGCACCTAATGCCTCAAATCCCTTTATGTGTTGATCAATTGGTCTTGCACCTAATTTGCAACCACCAGGCATTCCTACTGTGGCTGAACCTTTTCTACTTAATAAGCTACCTAGTAGGTAATATGAGGCTCTGAATTTACTTGTTAAATCTAATGGAGCCTCTGTTGTAATTATATCTCTTGTATCTACAGTTATTTCATTTGCGGAATTCCAATGTATTTTTGCACCTAATTTTTCCAATATATCACAATATATTTTTACATCACTTATATTTGGTAAATTATTTATTGTGCAAGTTCCATTTATTAATAAAGTGGCAGGTAAAATTGCTACTGCTGCATTTTTTGCTCCACTTATTGTAACTTCACCTTTTAAAGGAGTTCCTCCAGTTATTACTAATTTTTCCAATTGTATACCCCCAAAAATATTATATATTATTAAATTTTTCTTAATTAATATACCATAAACTTTATGCTTTTACAACCGTTTTTTTACATTTTAAATAATTTGTGAATGGAGTGTTTTATTTTTTTGCTGTTAATATATTATTTTGTGTAAATATTTCAATTAATTTGAATTTAAAATTAATTGTGGGATTATCTGTATCTGAGATTATTTTATATTCTTCATCTGTTAAATTTTCTTCCAAGATTTCTTTAGATTCATCAGGAACAATACCTGATGTTACATCAACAAAACAAAGACTTGGATAAAGAACACACCACCAATTTTGACCATTTGAATTTCCTAAATTTACTTTTAATGCATCATAATATCCGGCAGGAAATGAAATATCAGCATAGTTTTTCGTTGGAAATTCGAAATTTCCTACTTCAACAGTTGCATCATATTGAAAACCATTTTCATGGATTACATTATTTGCTATGTTTGTAAAATCATTGATGTGTGATGATACAACTGCAATTGTTTCTTCTTTTGAATTACAATTATTACATATTTTATTCATATATTCTATTAAATTATCTCTAACAATGTATTTTAGGTTTTGGTCTTCGCTTGAATTGCTGTTTGCTACTATATGTAACCTAAAAACATTATTAGCTAAATCTTTTGATATTAAGTTTGTATATGAAAATGCCTCTATAAATATATATAAACAAAGTAAAAATAAAATTAATATAAATATTTTAAATTTTTTTTTCATATTTTTTCCCTTCTTAAAACAAGTTTTTTAATAAATTCCTTAATTAGTAATTTATTCAATGTAATTATTTACAAGATTTAATAAAAATATACATTTATGCTAGAAATGTTGTATGTCGAAGTTTGTCAATGAAATTTAATTGAAATATTATTGACATATTTTTGAAATAATGGTAAAATTTTCCAAAACGAAAGGATGATGTTTATGATTACAAAAGAACATGAAAATAAGAAATACTGCCTATTTTATGCAAGCGATTTTCATTTGGAAATGATACTTTTACCATATATAAAAAATAATATAGATGATACACATTTTACTATTTTCACAGAAAAAAATTTAGATGAAAGCTTAAAAATATTATTGTCTAAAACCAATCTAAAATTTAATGAAAAAGAGCAAATGCTAAAATTAGGATGGAATATAAAAAATGATGAAAAAATCACATCAGATGAGTTAAATAATAATACAATTATAATAAATGGGAGTAAAAATTATATTTCAAATATAAATAAAAAAATATCCATGTCAAAAGCTAAAAAAGTAAATATAATAGATTGTTATAATATAGAAGAAAAAGATATAGATGTAGAAAGAATAAAAAAACAATATGATGATATACTAAATACAAAAAAATATAAAAAATTCAATAAAGGTATTGATAAAAATTAAAAAAAGGTGTATATAATAAAAATACATAAAATTTATCTAATTCAATTGATACTAATTGATTTATTTTGAAGGGAGAAAGTATATGGAATACAATATTGAAGAGATAAAGCGTAAATTGAAAAAATATGGACAAGAGCATCTATTAAATTTTTACGATACTTTAGATAAAAAAAGGCAAGAGGAGTTAATTAAGCAAATTAATAACATTGATTTTGAATTAATAAATAGTTTATACAACAAAACAAAAAATGCAAATAAAGAAGATGATGCAAATATTGAGCCAATAGACTTTATAGATAAATATAAATTAAATGGTGAATATAAACATTATGAAGAAATAGGAAAAAAAGCTATAAAAGAAGGAAAATTAGCAGCAGTTACAATGGCAGGTGGACAAGGTACAAGACTTGGACACAAAGGACCAAAAGGAACGTTTGATATAGGATTAGATTCACACAAATCATTATTTGAATTACTATGTGATTATTTAAAAGAAGAATCAAAAAAATATGGTGTAGATATACCATGGTTTATAATGACAAGTAAAGAAAATAATAACGATACAGTCGAATTCTTCAAGAAGAATAAATATTTTGGATATGAAAAAAATATTTATTTCTTTATACAAGGACAATTACCAATGATAGATACAGAAGGAAAAATTCTAATTGGAGAAAATGGATTAATTAAAGAGGCAGCAGATGGACATGGTGGAGTTTACGAATCACTTGTAAAAAGCGGAATGGTAGACAAAATGAAAGAATTAGGAATTGAATGGGTATTTATTGGTGGAGTAGATAACTGTTTAGTAAAAATGGTAGATCCTGTTCTTATGGGAATAGCTATAGATAAAAATGTAACAGCAGCTGGAAAATCAGTTGTTAAGGCAAATCCACATGAAAAAGTTGGAGCATTTTGTAAGAAAAATGGTAGACCAAGTGTTGTAGAATATTCAGAAATTACAGATGAAATGGCAGAGGCAACTGATGAAAATGGTGAATTACTATATGGAGAATCTCATATTCTTTGTAATTTATTTAATATTTCAGCAATTGAAAGAATGGGAAGTCAGCCACTTCCTTATCATTCTGCTTTCAAAAAAGCTACTTATATAGATAAAGATGGAAATAAGGTAGTTCCAGATAGCCCTAATGCATTTAAGTTTGAGGCATTTTTATTTGATGCTTTTGGTGAAGTTGATGATATGGCTATTTTAAGAGTTAAAAGAGAAGAGGAATTTGCTCCTGTTAAGAATGCTGATTCCGCAGGTGTAGATTGCCCAAGTACAGCGAGAGAGTTGTATAATAATTTTTATAAGAAGAATTAAATTAAAAACCTAGGAAATTTTTTATAATTTCCTGGGTTTTTAATTTATCTATTTACACTAAACAACTTTTGTGGTATTATGACCAAAGGAAAAGGAGGTAACCCATATGGATTATTTAAAAGAATACAAAAAATGGTGCGAAAGCGATGAATTCGACGAGGCAACAAAAGAAGAATTATTAAAAATAAAAGATGACGAAAAAGAAATAGAAGACAGATTTTACAAAGAATTAGAATTTGGAACAGCAGGATTAAGAGGTATAATTGGAGCTGGAACCAATAGAATGAACAAATATATAGTTGGAAAAGCAACACAAGGACTAGCAAATTACATACTAAAAAGAGGAACAGAAAATAAAGGAGTAGCAATTAGTTTTGACTCAAGAAGAATGTCACCAGAATTTAGTACACAGGCAGCTTTAGTATTAAATGCAAATGGAATAAAAACATATATATTTGATCATTTAAGACCAGTGCCTGAATTATCATTTGCCGTAAGAGAATTAGGCTGTACAGCTGGAATAATGATAACAGCAAGTCATAATAAGCCAAAATATAATGGATATAAAGTATATTGGGATGATGGTTCACAAATAATAGCACCTGTGGATAAAGATATAATGACTGAGGTTCAAGCTATTAAAGACTATAAATCAATAAAAGAAATGTCAATAGAAGAGGCAAAGGAAAAAGGCTTATATAATGTAATTGGAAAAGAAATAGATGATAAATATATAAATGAATTAAAATCTAGAGTTTTAAATCCGGAAATTGTTATGGAAGAAGGCAAAAGGCTGAAAGTAGTTTATACACCACTACATGGTGCAGGAAATGAAATGGTACAAAGAATTTTAAAAGAAATTGGACTTCAAAATGTATATGTAGTACCAGAACAAGAAAAACCAGATGGTAACTTTCCAACAGTAGATTATCCAAATCCAGAAGCTAAAGAAGCATTTAAAATGGCTTTAGATTTAGCTAAAAAAGTGGATGCAGATATTGTATTAGCAAATGACCCAGATGCAGATAGATTGGGAATTTATGCAAAAGACAGCAAAACAGGTAAATATATGGACTATACAGGAAATATGTCAGCACTATTAATTGCAGAATACAGATTATCACAAATGAAGGAAAAAGGTATTTTACCAGAAAATGGAATGTTTGTATCAACAGTTGTATCATCAAACCTTTCAAAAGCGATTGCTAAAGAGTACAATTTAGACTTTAGAGAAGTTTTGACTGGATTTAAAAATATAGGTGAACAAATAAAAATAGAAGAACAAAAACCAAATGGTAAAAAATATGTATTTGGATTTGAAGAAAGTTATGGATGTTTAATTGGAGATTATGCAAGAGATAAAGATGGAATTTCAGCGGTTATGAGCTTATGCGAGGCAGCATGTTATTATATGTCTAAGGATATGACATTATGGGATCAAATGATTAATATCTATGAAAAATATGGATATTATAAAGAAGGTCAAGTAGCAATTGTACTTGAAGGTGCTGAAGGTGCTGAAAAAATCAAAGAAATGATGGAAAATATGAGAAATAATTTACCAGAGAAAATTGGTAAATATAAAGTTGTTGAATTCAAAGATATTAAATTAGATATTGTTAAAAACTTAGTTACAGGAGAAACTTCTAAGACAGGACTTCCAACATCAAATGTTCTTTACTATGAACTTGAAAATGATGCTTGGTGCTGTGTTAGACCTTCTGGAACAGAACCAAAAATTAAGCTTTATATGGGTGTTAAGGCAGATACCATGGAGAAGGCGGAAAAGGATTTAGAAGAATTAAAAGAGGCAATGAGTAATTTAGTAAAATAATTCTGATTGAAACCGTTACTTTGTAAGAAAAAATTTTTCGAAAAGTAACGGTTCCAATGGGAATTTTTTATTGACTTTTTATATTTAAATTGTTATAATCACAATTGTTAGGGTTATGTTCCTATAGCTCAGCAGGATAGAGCAGTCGCCTCCTAAGCGACCGATTGTGGTTCGAGTCCGCATAGGAACACCAAAAAACATAATAAACAAAAGTAAATAAATATGATTAAAATATGGGTCATATAAATTAGTTTATTAATATTAAAAAATGTGTGAAAGAAAAGGAAAAAATGGTATTTTATATAGTAATAGGAATAATTGCAATGATATTAGTTTATATTTATGCAACTTACAATAGTCTAGTAAAAACAAATAATATTGCAAAAGAAGCATTTTCAACAATGGATATTTATTTAAAAAAAAGATGGGATTTAATACCTAATTTAGTTGAGATAGTAAAAGGATATACAAAATATGAACAAGATACATTTTCAGAGATAACTAAATTAAGAACAAATACATATGAAAATATGAATATGAATAAAAAAATAAGTGTTAATGGACAATTATCATATGGAATTTCTAAAATTATGGCTGTTTCAGAAAATTATCCAGAATTGAAGGCAAATGAAAATTTTTTACAATTAAGTCGAGAGTTAACAAAAATTGAAGATGATATTGCAAATAGTAGAAAATATTATAATGGTTCGGTCAGAATTCTAAATACTAAAATTCAAATGTTTCCAAGTAATATAGTTGCAAAAATATTTGGATTTAAACAGTTAGGAATGTTTGAGGCAGATTTGGAAGAAAAGAAAAATATAAAGGTGGATTTATAAAATGAAGAAATATTTAAAGTATATTTTTATAAGTATTTTATTAATAATAAGTATATATCCAAATAAAGTTTCAGCTGAATCATTTTCTAGTGAGTATGAAATTAAAAGTTATAATATTGATATGGTTGTAAATGAAGATAATACATTTGATATAACAGAAGAAATAACAGCAAATTTTTATGTTTCAAAACATGGAATTTATAGAAAAATACCATTAAGAAATTCTATTACAAGGAATGATGGAACGAAATCAAACAATAGAGCAAAAATAACAAACTTATGGGTTAGTGAGCAATATTCGACATCAAAAGAAAGTGGATATGAAGTTATTAAAATAGGTAGTAGCAGTAAGGTTTACACAGGAATACATTCATACACTATAAAATATAAATATGACATAGGAAAAGATCCACTAAAGAATGTAGATGAACTATATTATAATCTAATAGGTGATGAATGGGATACAAATATAAGTGATATAACATTTAAAATTACAATGCCTAAAACATTTGATAAATCTTTACTTGGATTTTCAAGTGGAGATACGGGTTCTACCAATAGTTCAAATGTTTCTTATAGTGTAAATGAAAATATTATTACAGGTAGCTTGAAAAATCAATTATATGGTGGACAAGCGTTAACAGTTAGACTTACCTTGCCAGAGGGATATTTTGTAAGAACAGATTCGGATGGAAACATAGACATATATTCTATTGTTGTTATTATAATTTGTTTAGTATTTGTTTTAATTGCAGATAAATTATGGATTAAATATGGAAAAGATGATGAGGTAATTGAAACTGTAGAATTTTACCCGCCAGAAGGTTATAATTCAGCAGAAATTGGTTTTTTATATGAGGGTTCAGCGGAAAATGAGAGCGTAATTTCATTATTAATATATTTAGCAGATAAGGGATACTTAAAAATTGAAGAAATAGAAGAACCAGGGTTATTTAAGAAAACCAAAGGATTCAAGATTACTAAGATAAAAGAATATGATGGAAATAATGAATATGAAAAAATATTCTTTAATGGATTATTCAAACAATCTGAAAGATATTTAGATTTATCCAAAGCTAGAGAGATAATGAAAACAGCAAAAATGAATGGAGAAAAAATCAGTATGCAAGAGGCTATGGAAATGTCGATGAAAAAAAGTGAACCTAAAACATCTGTAACATCATCTGATTTATATGATAAATTCTTTATTACATTAAACGAAATAAAGGAAAAGTTTAATTCTAAAGAAAATAAAAGCAAAATATTTGAAATGTCATCGTTGGAAAAAATAAGATATTTAATAATGATGATTATAGGAATATTTATATTAATAACTACGAAGCCGGTATTAGAATATGATGGAATGGGAAATTTAATTGTAGGTACACTATTTTCAGGAGTGGGGATTTCAGTATTAATTGGAACCTTATTTGAAATAATTAATATTCCTAAAAGTGGTGGAGTAGTAGTAGGTGTGGCTTTTGGTATTTTCCCATGGATTTACACAGTGTTACCTTCTTTAATGCAAAAACCTATATATCTTATAATGTATATAATAGGTATAATTAGTGTAATTGTTATTATGTTATTTATAAAAATAATGCCTAAGAGAACACCTTATGGAAATGAGATATTGGGAAAAATAAGAGGATTTAAAAGATTCCTTGAAACAGCAGAAAAACCACAACTAGAAAGTTTAGTAGCACAAAATCCGGAATATTTTTACAATATATTGCCATATACATATGCATTAGGTGTATCTGATGTTTGGATTAATCAATTTGAAACAATAGCAATGGAGGCACCTAGTTGGTATGACTCTACAGGTATTTTTGATATGCATACATTTGAAAGTTTTATGACTACAACAATGTCAGCTGCGTCTTCTTCGATGTCATCTTCAAGTGATAGTGGAGGCGGTTCATCCGGAGGAGGTTCTGGAGGCGGTGGAGGAGGTTCTTGGTAATCTTCTCAAAATATATCTTAATAGAGATTAATTTTAGTAACTATAAAACCTTACTTAGAATACAATATAGAAAGTATTCAAAAGTGAGGTTTTTATTTATGAAAAAAATTATAATTTTAATATCAATAATAATATTAGGAGTATTTGCTATAATAGCAATTAATTTAGATAAAAAAGAAAATGAAATTCAAAATAATACAATAGAAAGTAATATTAAAAATAAAACAGAAAATTCAGAATTAACAGAGTTTACAAATTTAACAGTTCAAGATGAAGAAAATTTGGAAGAGCAAGAGGTAGAAGATGAAGGGTTTGAGTTGCAAGGAGAAATTGCTTATGAGGGAGGAAAAGCTCAAAACTGGAATTTAAAAACAACAGGAGAGCCTAAGCTAACATATGTAAGTCAAATAGATAATAGATGGAAAAATTATCCATATACTGTAACAAATAATAAAAACCAAACTATAGGGAAAAGTGGATGTGGAGTAGCAACTGCTGCAATGATAATAGATAGCATTGTAGGGAATGTATCTGTAACAGAATTAGCAGATACATTTGTAAAATATGGCTATAGGTCACCAAATAACGGAACATATTGGTCTGCCAATAGAGCAATTGCAGATGAATTTGATATAGAATATCAAGAAACATCAAATTTTAGTGTAATGTTAGAAAAATTAAGAAATAATAATTATGTTATAGCATCTGTGGGAAATGGTTTATTTACAACAGGCGGTCATTATGTGATGATTTATGGTATAGATGGAAATAATCTGAAAATATATGATCCATATTTGTATTCAGGAAAATTTGATACTTCAACACGTAGAGGAAAGGTTTATGTAAGTGGTAATACAGTTTATTGTAGTACAGAAAACTTTAAAAACTTTGCAAATTATAAGAGATTTTTTTGCTATAAATATGATTTGAATACAGAACATAACGTTGTAAGACAAAATTATACAAGATATGTAAAAGTTTCTAGCAGATTAAATATTAGAAGTGGAGCGGGATTAAATAATAAAATTGTTGGAAAACTAAACAATGGTGAAAAAGTTACAGTATATGAAAATAAAGGAAAATGGAGCAGAATTGGCGATAATATGTGGGTTTCATCAGATTATTTAACAGAAAAAAATGTGAGTGTTAATAGGAATACTGTTGGTCAATATAAAAGATTGAAGAATAGGACATATTTATATTCAAAATCAAGTTTAACTGGGAAAAAATACACGTATTTGGCGAAGACTCAGGTTAGAGTAATTAGAAATGTTTCTAGTTATGTTGATTATGTTTATGTTGTAAAAACTGGAAGGTATGCTTATGTTAGAATAAGTGCGTATAAGTAGGTTGGGAATATTTTTAAAAATATATCAGAAAAATGTTGACATTTTATGTAAAATACATTATACTATAATAGTTCCAAGGAAATTTCCTTGCTATTACAGAAGGATAACTAAACTTTAGGAGGAAAAAATGACAAAGATTTTATGGTTAAGCAGACATCAAATGACGCAGGAACAGGTGAAGGATCTGGAGCGGATTTATGGAGAAATCGAAATAAAAACTTTCGATAAATCCGTAACAGGCTGGAAAGATGTTGCAAAAGAAGGGGAGGATTGCGATGTATTGGCAGTGGTTTTGCCGCCATCAATTCTTGCAGACCTTACCAATCCGAGAAACAACGTAAAACCTGTGATTCGTGCGAAAGCGAATCGCGTCCCTACAGGAAGAACAGTTATCAACCCGGCAACAGGAAAGGAAGAAACGGAGTATCGTTTTGAACATGCCGGCTGGGAAAGAGTTATAAAGATTGAGGTTGTAGTGGAAACACTGTAGCCTTATATCGAAACAGGATCTATATTGAAGATCCTGTAATATCTATAATCGAGCATGAGCTAAGTGGTATATTGCTTAGTTCATGCTCGATTATTTGTTTCAAATAAAATAAAAAATATCTTGACATTGTTACGTAACGATGATAAAATATAAAATGTAAGAGGTGAGAAAAATGGAATATAAGATATCAGAACTTGCTAATGCAGCAGGAGTTACTAAAAGAACAATACATTACTATATAAGCAAAGGATTACTTTTACCGCCAGAAGGAAAAGGTGTAAATAGTGTATATAATGAAAAGCATCTTCAAAGAATACTTTTGATAAAAAAACTACAAGCAGAATATATGCCTTTAAATAAAATAAGAGAATATATTTTAGAAAATAAGACAGAAGAAAAATATAGTGACACTAATGAAATAAAAGAAAAAGAAGTATACATTAGAGAAAATGTGTGCAATATATTTGAAATTCACTATTCAGAAGAAAATAGTAAAAAATATAGGCATATTATAGAAAATGTAAAAAAATATGTAGAAAAAATGATGGAGGATTAAAAGTATGGAAATAAAAGATATAAGAGAGTTAGCTCTAAAAAAAGTAAAAATAACAGGTAATGTAATAGGAAAATTTGGAACATTTGAAATTGAACAGACTTACAAAAATAATACAAAGGAAATATTAGAAGTAGGATATACATTTCCGATGGTTGAAACTGCAACAGTTATTGGATTTGAAGTAAATGTAGGAAATAAAATTTTAAAAGGCAAATGTATGGAAAAACAAGCAGCAAGAAGAGAATATGAAAATAATATAATAAAAGGCAATAGTGCCTATATGATGGAACAAGAAACAAATAATATATTTAAGATTTTTATTGGCAAAATTGATAAAAATGAAGAAGTTAAAATAAAAATAAAATTTATAGATAAATTTGAAATTGTAGATAATACAATACAAATATTATTACCTACATTAGTTACTCCTAAATATAAATCTAGCATAACAAATAAATTAATGTATGGAAAAGTTAAGTATACTGTTGATTTTAATATTAATATAGATAAATCAATAAATAGAAAAAGTATTAGTTGCCCTAGTCATAAAGTAAATCTAATTGATGAAGAAAGTACAGAAAGGGTAGAAGTATTGAATTATGATTTATCAAGAGATTTTAAATTAAATATAGAATTAAAAAATGAACTATCATCAACAGCCATTATATCAAAAACGAAAGACGAAAAAGATATTATGTATCTATCATTTATGCCCGAAATATTGGATGCCTATGAAGATAGCGAAAAAGAATATATATTCATAATAGATATATCAGGTTCTATGGCTGGAGAAAAATTAAGTGAAACAAAAAATGCAGTGATTGAATGTTTAAAACAACTAGATATAGGTGATAAATTTAATATTATTCCATTTGAATCAGAATTTTCAGTAATGAATATAAAATCAATTGAGTATAATGAAGAGAATATGAAGAAAGCAATAGAATATATTAATAGTTTAAAGCCATTAGGGGGAACTGAAATATTAAATCCTATAAAATTTGCATTATATGATAATAAAACAGAAAAAACAATTTTGTTATTTACAGATGGGCAAGTTATGAATGAAAGTAAAATCATAGAATATGTCAAGTATAATGTAAACAGAAGTAGAATATTTCCATTTGGTATAGATAAAAACGTAAATACATATTTTATAAAACAATTGGCTAAGATTGGAAATGGAAAGGCAGAATTTATACAACCAGGTGAAAGAATTGATGATAAAGTAATAAGAACATTTGCAAGAATACAAACACCACTATTAGAAGAAATGACAATAGATTATGGAAATAACAAAGTAATTGATGAGATAAAAGAGGAAAAAAATTTATTTAATTATGAATTTTACAATGTATTTGTAAAGATAGAAAATCTAGAAGATGATATTAAATTAAAAGGAAAAATTTTAGACAAAGAATATATTTGGAAGATAGATAAGAATAGTATAAAAAATACTAATGTGGATTTAGAAACTTTATTTGCAAAACAAGAAATTGATAGATTAGAAGATTATATGATAAATACACATAATATTAATAAAATAGAAACTTATAAAGAAATGATAGTAGAGTTATCTGAAAAATATAATATTAATTCTAGATTTACATCATTTATAACAGTATATGAAAGAGAGAATAAATTGTTTGAAGTTCCTAAATATCAAGAAACAGAGCTAAGTAGCGAGTTTTTAGATTGTGAACAAACAATGAATATTGGAATTCCTGTAGTTTTTAGAAGTAGTAGAGGAGTAAGTCGTTGTAGTGCACGAAAATATGGTTTATCACAAAATTATATGATGACAAAAGAAACAGATAAAACAAATGAAATTATAATGGAAAAGAAAATAGATGAGTACTATAAAATATTTATTTCTCAGAAAGAAAAATCAATATTAACATTTTTACTATATGCATTATATTATTTAAAAAAACAACCTAAAAAATTTAATTATGATAATATGTTAGTATTTTTAGAAAAGCATAGAAGTGAAATTTTAGAGAATGAATTGTATTTAAAATTATTATGTTTATGTTATAGAAAATTAGGAGATAATAATTCATTGGCTAAGAGTAAAACATTTGGTTTGTTAGATGATAATTTTAAAAAAGTGTTATCGACAAATTGTAAAATAGATGATATTACAATTAAAAAGTTAAATCAAAACGAAATACAAGAATTTATCAGTAGTGATACTGTAAGAGAAGATATTAATATAGACAGTATACTTTGGATTTTATTAAAATAGAGAACAGGGTGAAATATCCCTGTTTTTTGTAGTAATGTAAAATAGGTTATTTGTCATAAATTGACAATATAATAATCTATTGGTATAATGTAGAACATAAAAAGCAAGCTAAAAGGAGAAAAAGATTTGCAAGAAAAATTTATGAAACAAGCTCTAAAAGAGGCAAAAAAAGCGTATGAAAAATTAGAAGTTCCAGTAGGAGCAGTAATTGTAAAAAATGGAAAAATAATAGCCAGGGCACATAACCAAAAAGAAACAAAATTTGATACAACAAAGCATGCTGAGATATTAGCAATTCAAAAAGCAAGCAAAAAATTAGGTTCATGGAGATTGATAGATTGTGATATGTATGTAACCTTAGAACCATGCCCAATGTGTGCAGGAGCTATAATCAATTCTAGAATTAAAAATGTATATATTGGAGCATCTGATGAAAAGACTGGAGCCGTAGGCTCTGTACTAAATTTATTTACAGATTATAAATTTAATCATAATGTCAATTTTGAAAAAGGAATATTGGGAAAAGAATGTAAAAATTTATTACAAAGTTTTTTTAAAGAATTAAGAAAACAAAAACTTAATCAAAAAATGCACCAAAAAGACCCGGTCCCAAATGAGCAAGAGAAAGGAAAGAAATATGACGAATCAAAGATTTAGTAAAAAAATACTGAATATATGTATTATATGTATAATAATAGTGGCAATAATATTTACAGCTATGATGTTAATTTTAAATTATGACGAAAATGGTGAAACAAATATGCCATTTGAAATTTCAAAAATCTCAATAGTTTCCACAGTTAATGGACAAGATGTGGAAAACTCTGAGTCAAAATGGGATATAAATGTAATTCAAAATAACGATATATATATATATATTAAAAAAAATGATGGATATAAAAAACAAGAAACAATAAAAAATATAAAATTGGATAACATTACGATTTTAGAGAACCCAAAAATTGGAGAAATTAAAGTATATAAACCTACTTCAAGTGACATAGCATTATTTGAAAATATAGATGAAAATATAGCAAATGAGCTTGAATTTAAAGGAGCAAAAACAACAGATGCCAAAAAACTTGAGATTTCAAACCAAGGTGGTGTTTTAAGTTTCAGATGTGCAAATAATAATATTGGTACATATACATCAAATGATGATGAAGAAATTAATTATAATAATTTAATAAGCAAACTAAATATAGATGAAAATAGTTTGATTTCAAAAGTAAAATTTAATATAACAATTACCTTAAATTCAGGAAAAGTATTTAGGGCAGATGACGTGGAATTGCAGATTCCAAATGAAGGAATTGTTCAAAACGGAACAGTGGGTAAAGAATATACAGATTTACAAAGTGTTAAATTTAAAAGAATTGGAAATTAAATTTTAGAAAGAAAAATGAAAAAAAACTTGCCAAAATTAAAAATACGTTATATAATTGCAAATGGTATGAATTTAAATTCTTGTATGGAGGGCATCCAATAAAAGCCTACGAACCTTGTCAGGTCCGGAAGGAAGCAGCAATAAGTGGACACTTTTATGTGGAATGCTTTCCATAGAGGAATTTAGACTCACACCATTTTTAATTTAGGTGAATTTTTAACATTCTAGGAGGTGTAAGTTTTGGGGTATACAGCACTTTATAGAAAATTTAGACCTACAAAATTTTCAGAAATAGTAGGACAAGAACATATAAAAAAAACACTAAAGAATCAATTATTATCAGATAGAGTTGGGCATGCATACTTATTCAATGGAGGTAGAGGAACGGGAAAAACGACAACAGCAAAAATACTAGCAAGAGCCGTAAATTGCCTAAACCCTAAGGATGGAGAACCATGCAATGAGTGCGAAATATGTAAGGGAGCATTAGATGGTTCACTTACAGACATAATTGAAATGGATGCAGCATCAAATAACAGTGTTGAAGATGTAAGAAGTATAAGAGAGGCAGTAAACTTCTTGCCAACAAAGGCTAAATATAGAGTATATATTATAGATGAGGTTCATATGTTATCAACAGGGGCTTTTAATGCACTCTTAAAAACATTAGAAGAGCCACCAGAGCATGTAAAATTTATATTAGCAACAACAGAGCCACAAAAATTACCAGCAACAATTTTATCAAGATGCCAAAGATTTGATTTTAAAAGAATTTCAAATGAAGATATAGTAAAAGATTTAGAATATGTATGTAAAGAAAGTGAAATAAAAATAACACCAAAAGCACTAGAACTAATCGCAGTGCTTGCGGAAGGGCGGAATGAGAGATGCCCTATCAATACTTGAAAGATGTAGTCAAGAAGGTACTGATGAGATAGATGAAAACAAAGTAAAAGATTTAGTAGGAATTCCTAAAACAGTATTTATAAATAATATTGTAGAATCTATAGTAAATGAAGATGTAGAGGGAGCCTTAAATAATCTTCAAGAGGTTATAAAAGACGGAAAAGATATTAACAATTTAGTATGGGAAATTATTAAATATATAAAAGATGTATTATTATATAAATCAACAGGAAAGACTGAATTATATAATGAAGAGGAAATAGAGAAAATCAAAAATATAGCTGATAAAACATCAAAGTTAGATTTAATAAACTTAATATGCGAATTATCAGAAATAGAAAATAACATGAAATTATCTACACAAAAATTAATAATTTTACAAACAGGATTGATAAAATTATGTAATAAACAACCAGTAAAAACAAATGTGAATATAGATGAAAACAATGCAAATACACAGAATTCGGATTTAGAAAGAAGAGTTACAAAAATCGAAAATTTTTTACGAGCTGGTAATTTTGCAAAAGCAGGATTAAAACAAAATACAGTAAACACAGTACAAAAAAATAAAGAAAATCCTAGCAATGTAGAAACCAATAATATAAAAACGGTAAAACCGAAATATCAAGGAAAAACACAAGATTACTGGCCTAAAATTGTAGAGGATTATAAAACAAGTGGAAAAATGTTTATGTATATGAACCTAGCAGGAACAGTCGCTAGGGAAATAAATGACATGACACTTGAAGTTGAATTTCCAAAAGGCATGAATGAAGTTGCAAAGGACTTTCTAGCAAGACCTGATATAAAACAAAATTTAAGAGAAACAATACATTTAGCATGTGGAAAGGAAATGCAAATTAAATTTGTTGATACTAAAGAAATAAGTAAGACAAATAGTAATGAATTTGAACAGTTTATAGAAAGAAATAATATACCATTTAATATAATATAAACTGCCCAAATGGGACCGGGTCTTTTTTGTCCCATTTTTAGATGTTAAAATAATTTTATGCAATGGGACAAAAAAGACCCGGTCCTATTTGGGCAAAAAAGAAAGGAATGATTTAAGATGGCAAAAAGAGGTGGATTCCCAGGAGGAATGGGAGGATTCGGAGGAATGAATCTAGGAAATATAATGAAACAAGCTCAAAAAATGCAAGCAGATTTGACAAAAACTCAAGAAGAATTAGCAAGCAAAGAATTTGTGGCATCATGTGGAGGAGGAGCTGTTGAGGTTAAAGTAAGTGGAGCAAAAGTATTGAAAGAAATAAAAATAAAACCAGAAGTTGTTGACCCAGATGATGTTGAAATGTTACAAGATTTAATAATGACAGCTATAAATGAGGCATTAAGAAAAGTAGATGATGCAAGTAGTGATGCAATGGGAAATTTCAATATTCCAGGATTAATGTAATTTAAAAGAAAGTAAGGTTTAAAATGTCAGAATACGCACCATCAATAGAAAAATTAATAGAAAGTTTTGAAAGACTTCCAAGCATACGGACACAAAACAGCGGCTAGACTTGCATTTCACGTACTTGATTGGAATGAAGAACAAACAAATGAATTTGTTAATTCAATAGTTAATGCTAAAAAGAATTTAAAATATTGTAGCAAATGTTTCAACATAACAGATACAGATCCATGTCCAATATGTTCAAACCCTAAGAGAAATCAGGAAAGTATTTGTGTTGTTGAAGATGTAAGAGATGTTGCAGCAATGGAAAGAACACATGAGTTTAAAGGTGTTTATCATGTTTTACATGGTTCAATTTCCCCAATGAATGGAGTTGGACCAGATGATATTAAAATAAAAGAGCTTTTAGCAAGACTTATGGATGGACATGTTAAAGAGGTTATTATTGCAACAAACCCTAGGGTTGAAGGAGAGGCAACAGCTATGTATTTATCTAAACTTATTAAACCACTTGGAATTACTGTTTCTAGAATTGCACATGGTATTCCTGTTGGTGGAGATTTGGAATATACAGATGAGGTTACTTTGACTAAGGCTTTAGAAGGTAGAAGAGAAATGTAATTTTTCTAATGTACCATTGGGACCGGGTCTTTTTGGTACATTTTTGTGAAAGGAATTGTCCCCAATTTGAAATTATGTATTATTTGGGGGCAGAGTGGTAGCAATTGAAAGTGCTAAATTATCACCTAAAGCAGTAAAAAATGCTGCTAAAAGTCCAATTTCATCTGTAGTTAAGTCTTGTGAAATTAAAATTGCTAAACTACTTGCAAGACCAATTAAATTTGAACCAGATAAATTGGATAAGTTCATAATTTGTTCACCTCTTGAAATAATATTAAACAAATAAATAAAGAGTGACAAAATGTACAGGATAAAATTAATATTATAATTTTATCTTGTTTTGATTACAAATAATAACACAAAAGACTGGGAAAGTTTTTAAACTTTATCCCAGTCAAAAATAATATCACAGATATCTTTAGTAGAATTAGGTTTAGCGATTTTTTTAATACAATCTCTCATAACTGCAAGTTTACCATCACCATTTAATAAAACCTTCAAAACAAAATTAATATCATCATTTTTTTTAAGCCAAACAGCAGCACCATTATCTTCCAAAAATCCAGCATTTTCACTTTCCTGACCAGGAATAGGGTTGATAGCTACTATAGGTAAATCAGAAACAAGAGCCTCTGTTGAAGTTAAGCCTCCAGGTTTAGTAATTACTAAATCAGATGCAGACATAAATTCTGCAACTTTATTAGTAAAACCAAGAACACGAACATCATCATTTTTATTATATTTATCAACTAATTTTTCAAAACTATTTTTCAAAGATTCATTTTTTCCACTAATTGTAATAATTTGAACATTTTCGAAATTTTTAACTAGACATTCGAAAATATCCAATGTTTTAGATTTTCCTAGTCCTAATTCTCCGCCACCAAAAAATAAAATAGTTTTTTTATTTGGATTTAAATCAAGTTCACTAAAAGTTTTATTTTTATCATATTTTTCTAGAAATTTATCAGAAATAGGAATTCCGGTAGCAAAAATTTTATCAGAAGGAACACCTTTTTCAATTAATTTTTCTTTTATTTTATTATGAGCAACAAAAATATAATCAATATATTGGTAATTACAAGTCCACTCGTTATAAGGATCTTCACCATAATCTGTAATCACAGTTGCAAGTTTTGCGTCAATTTTCCCCTTTTTCTTTAAAATAGTGCACATATGTCCTACAAAAAAATGAGTAGAAATTATTAAATCAGGTTTTAAATCTTTTAGTAATCTACCAAGTTTATATGAAAGAACTTTATTTGATAAGTCCATAATTCTTTCAAAAATAGGTTCTTGAGTATTATAATAAATTTTGCCCCAAAACCATGGGATATTTGTTGTTATTTTTGAATATGTAGAGCCACATACTTTATCAATTACACGATTTATATATTTCATACAGTCAAATAAAAATACTTCTGCATCTGGATAATTTTTTTCTATATATTCTTTTAAATTTTTTGCTGCTGATAAATGACCTCCACCATAAGAGGCATAAGATATCATTATTTTTTTCATACCATTTTTCCTTTTTTTAAAAAATATTTTTTAATAAATAATATTAAATTAATTCACATTTTAACATAAAAATCAAAAAATTGGAATAATTTTTTTTATTTAATACAAAATAAAAAAAGATATTTTAAATTTTAGAAAGGATTAAATTATGAAAAAAGCTAAAAAAATTATAATGTGGGCGATAATTGCTGTTTTAGCTATGATTATTGCACTTTTGGGATATTTTTTATACAAGAAAAATAATGAAGTAGAACTTGCAAGTAGAAATTTATATAATAGTAATTTTTATGAGTTAGTAAATTATGTACAAAATGTTGAAACTTATTTAGCAAAATCAACTATATCAACAAGTAGTAC
>UMCY01009087.1_pt1 | contig 20442 bp, 10 predicted proteins | sample 1964351 | NCBI WGS metagenome assembly UMCY01 (sample SAMEA4835980, study PRJEB28245) | human gut metagenome | biome: gut microbiome; material: fecal sample | place: Denmark | collected 2008 | reverse complement strand
ATCAAGCGAAGAAAAGAAGAGCTTGATAATAGGCACGAACAGTTAAGTATACAGAGACAACAACTGGAAGAAGAATTAAGGAATGCGGAAGATGATGCTGACAGACTGCAAGATGAACAGGTAGATCTTGAAAGTGCAAATGAGCAGGATGAAGAAAGGATCAAGGAGATCAGTGAGATACTTGAACATCTTAGAAAACATGCCGAACAGCATGCAATGGAAGTTTCCAAGGTTCATATGCAGTTAAGCAAAGAATCACAGAAGTTAGAATTTCAGGAGAATAATCAGGAGCGAGTAAGATCTGAGATCGAACATCTATCAGAAGAGGTTCAAGAAAATCAGAAAGATACTGGAAGTATCAATGAGAATGTAAAAGCATTAAAACAGCAGATTGGACATTTAAAAGAATCATGCGAAGTAATGGAACGAAAGATCATAGAAGATCAGAACAGGCATCAGAAGATGCAGGAAGAAGTGAAGGAGAAAGAAGTCCTTTATAAGGATATCCTTAAAGAACGCGAAGAGATGCTTGAACGTATCAGTGGATATGACAAAGAAATGTATCGTCTGGAGAGTCAGAGAGAGAATCGCAAAGGAAAGAAAAAAGAGCTTTTGGATTATATGTGGGAGAATTACGAGATCACATATCATCAAGCAAAACAGAGGATCGATCTGGATGAGACGCAGAGCCTTACAAAAGTTAAGGAAACGATCTCTGAGTTAAAAAATAAGATCAAGAACCTTGGACCAGTTAATATCAATGCAGTCGAAGATTATAAAGAAGTTTCCGAACGTTACGAATTTATGCAGAAACAGCATGAAGATATCGTGACAGCAGAAGCACATCTGACAGGTTTGATGGAAGAACTGGAAGACGCGATGCGCCGTCAGTTTAATGCAAAGTTTAAAGACATCAAACGAGTATTTCAGGAAGTATTCGTGGAATTATTCGGTGGTGGAGAAGCAAGATTGGAACTTACAGATGATGATGTATTAGAATCTGGAATTAGGATCATTGCACAGCCTCCAGGAAAGAAACTTCAGAATATGATGCAGTTATCAGGTGGAGAGAAAGCTTTAACAGCGATTTCATTATTATTTGCGATCCAGAATTTAAAACCATCTCCGTTTTGTCTCCTGGATGAGATTGAAGCGGCATTGGATGATTCAAATGTCACAAGATTTGCAAAGTATCTGCATAAACTTACAAAGGATACACAGTTTATCGTGATCACACATCGAAGAGGAACGATGATGGCAGCAGATGTTTTATATGGGATCACGATGCAGGAAAAAGGTATTTCAACTCAGGTTTCTGTAAATTTGATCGAGAATGATTTAGATGAATAAAAGGAGAATGGCTATGTCAGAGAAAAAAGGATTTTTTAAAAGACTTGCACAGGGATTAAGTAAAACAAGAGATAATATTGCCTCAAGTTTTGACTCTATTTTCAGCGGATTTTCTGGAATAGATGAGGATTTTTATGAAGAGCTGGAAGAGATTTTGATCATGAGTGATATGGGAATTGATACAACAATGAATATCATTGAAGATCTGAAGAAAAAAGTAAAAGAAAATAAGATCAAAGAGCCGGAAGAATGCCGACAGCTTTTGATTGATTCTATTAAGGATCAGATGAGACTGGAAGATAGTGCTTATGATTTTATTGATAAAAAGAGTGTCGTTCTTGTCATTGGAGTAAATGGTGTAGGGAAAACAACATCTGTTGGAAAACTTGCAGCATCACTAAAAGGACAAGGAAAAAAAGTATTACTGGCAGCTGCGGATACATTCCGTGCTGGAGCGATCGAACAGCTCAAAGAATGGTCAAATCGTGCTGGGGTTGATATCATCAGTCAAGCAGAGGGTGCAGATCCTGCGGCTGTTGTATATGATGCGGTAGCAGCAGCAAAAGCAAGAGATGTCGATGTGTTGTTATGTGATACAGCAGGACGACTTCATAATAAGAAGAATCTGATGAATGAGTTAAGCAAGATTAATCGTATCATCCAAAAAGAATACAGTGAAGCTTATTTAGAGACACTGATCGTCTTAGATGGAACAACTGGACAAAATGCCATGGCACAGGCAAAACAGTTTAAAGAAGCAACAGACATTTCAGGAATTATTTTGACGAAATTAGATGGAACAGCAAAAGGCGGAATCGCGATCGCAATCCAATCAGAACTTGGAATTCCAGTAAAATACATTGGTATTGGGGAACAGGTTGATGATCTTCAGAGATTTGATCCAGATATGTTTGTCAATGCATTATTCGAAAAAGGAGAAGAAAATTAAAATGTTAGAACTAAAAGATTTTGAAGCTGCATATAATAAAGTGCAGGAGGTTGTCCTTCCTACCAAGCTGATCAAAAGTGATTATTTTTCAGATCAGACAGGAAACGATGTTTATCTAAAACCTGAGAACATGCAGTTGACTGGAGCTTACAAGATCCGTGGTGCATATTACAAGATCAGTACATTATCTGAAGAAGAAAAAGCAAAAGGATTGATCACAGCATCTGCTGGAAACCATGCACAGGGTGTTGCATTGGCAGCAGCAAGACAGGGAGTCAAAGCAACGATCGTTATGCCAACAACCACTCCACTGTTAAAGGTTAACAGAACAAAAGATCTTGGAGCAGAAGTGATCCTTCATGGAGATGTTTATGATGAAGCATGTGCACACGCATTAGACCTTGCAGCAGAACATGGATATACATTTGTTCATCCATTTGATGACCCAACGGTTGCAACAGGGCAGGGAACGATCGCAATGGATATCTTTAAAGAACTTCCAACCGTAGATTACATCCTTGTACCAATCGGTGGAGGCGGACTTGCAACAGGTGTTTCAACACTTGCCAAACTGTTAAATCCAAAGATTAAAGTGATCGGTGTAGAACCAGCAGGAGCAGCATGTATGAAAGCTTCATTAGAAGCAGGAAAAGTAGTGTCATGTGATCATGTCAGCACGATCGCAGATGGTACAGCAGTACAGACACCAGGAAAGATCATTTTTCCATATATTCAGGAAAACCTTGATGATATCATCACAGTAGAAGATGAAGAACTGATCCCATGTTTCTTAGACTTGTTAGAAAATCACAAGATGTTAGCAGAAAACTCTGGATTACTAACAATTGCAGCATTAAAACATCTGGATGTTAAGAATAAGAAAGTAGTTTCTATCATCAGTGGTGGAAATATGGATGTCATTACGATCGCATCTTTAGTACAGCATGGATTGATCATGAGAGATCGAATCTTTACGGTATCTGTATTCCTTCCAGACAAACCAGGAGAGTTAAATAAAGTTTCTGATGTGATCGCAGATGCACAGGGAAATATTATCAAACTAGAGCATAACCAGTTCGTAAGTATCAACAGAAATAGTGCGGTAGAACTTACGATCACAATGGAAGCATTCGGTACAGAACATAAAAATAAGATCATTAAATCCTTGAAAAAAGCAGGATATGATCCTAAAATGAGAAATTCTACATCTGTATATTAAATTGCTTGGATGAATTTCACAATATGGATATAAATAGTGCATTAAATATTGTACAATTTGTTGAAATATATGAAAAGATTTGGTATAATAAAGTTAGTGAAACAAACACTTTTTGAACAGCAGATAAACAACCAGAAAGTGGACTAGAAACGAAAGATATTTACAGTACATTGTTCTTTGAATATGAAAATATCTTGTAAGATGACAACGTGTCACATTTTTATTATACCTATAGAAATTAAAGATATGACTATAAAAGCGTAAATAAGCCATTTGCAAGAAGATTGTTCGTGGTTGTTTACGCTTTTTTATTTTATTAGACTTTTTAGTTTCACAAAGAAGTCTTATAAGATAAGATTTTCTGTAAGTGTGGGATTCAATCACAAGAATTCTTTGTTTTGAAGTTTTAAGGAGGAGTTATACTATGAATGAAACTATCAATCGTGAGGATTTGTATTTGTTTCAGACGGGAAAGGCAAGGCAGGCATACCTGACATTTGGATGCCATTATCAGAAGAAGACAAAGACTCACAGATTTACTGTTTGGGCTCCAAATGCAAAGTCAGTCAGTGTCGTAGGTGATTTCAATTTCTGGAATCCTCTTGCGCATCCGATGAAAGGTGACAAAGACGGGATCTATACGATCGAGATTGAAGGACTGAAGAAAGGTGATCTGTATAAATATCATGTAGAAGGCTATGATGGAATCTGCAGATATAAGAGTGATCCCTTTGCATTTTATGCAGAATGCAGACCAGATACAGCTTCGAAAGTCTGGGATTTCGATGATTTTAAATGGTCTGATAAACGTTTTATCAATCAGAGAAAGAAACGCCAGGCATTAGATCAGCCAATGTCTATCTATGAGCTGCATCTTGGAACATGGAGAATGCCGCAGGAAGAAGAGAGAGAATTTTATAATTATCGTGAGATCGCGGACATGCTGATCCCTTATCTTGGAGAGATGGGATATACACATGTTGAACTGATGCCGATCACAGAATATCCATATGATCTTTCTTGGGGATATCAGGTAACAGGATATTACGGCGTAACATCAAGATATGGAACACCAGAAGATTTCAATTATATGATCAATGAGTTACATAAAGCAGGGATCAGTGTCATCCTTGACTGGGTTCCAGCACATTTTCCAAGAGACGAGCATGGACTGGCAATGTTTGATGGAACACATATTTATGATCACGAAGATCCAAGAAAGGGAAGCCAGCCTGACTGGGGAACCTTATTATTTAACTATGGGAAACCAGAAGTACAGAGCTTCTTGATCTCAAGTGCGATGTTCTTTGCAGATGTTTATCATATCGATGGAATCCGTATTGATGCTGTATCTGCAATGTTATATCTTGACTTTGGAAAACAGGAAGGCGAATATGTGCCGAATGAAGATGGAACCAATATCAACTATGAAGCAGTTGATTTCCTTCGCAATCTAAACGAAGCACTTCGTACAACACATGAGGGATTCTTGACGATCGCAGAAGAATCAACAGCATATCCAAAGGTAACGAGTGATGTTGATGATCCGGAAGGACTTGGATTTGTTTACAAGTGGAATATGGGATATATGCATGATACTCTTTACTATATGGAACTTGATCCATTGTATCGTAAGGATAATCATGGAGCGATCATTTTCTCTATGGACTATGCTTACAGTGAGAATTACATTCTTCCATATTCACATGATGAGGTTGTTCATGGCAAAGGTTCTATGATCAATAAGATGTATGGTGCATATGATGAGAAGTTTGCTTCACTGCGAACATTATATGGATTTACCATGGCACATCCAGGAAAGAAATTATTATTTATGGGTGGAGAATTCGCCCAATTTGTAGAATGGAGAGACAAAGAACAGCTTGACTGGTTCTTGATCGATCAGTATGAGATGCATGATTCTTTCCACAAATATGTAGCTAAACTAAATGAGATTTACAAATCTGAACCGGCATTATATGAATTAGATCAGGATCCAGCAGGATTTGAATGGTGCTTGCAACGTGATGCAGACCACAGTGTTGTAGCATTTATACGAAAGAATAAGAAGGGCAGAGGAAGAAAACAACAACAGATTCTTTGTGTCTGCAATTTTACACCGATGGAATGGGATAAATACAAGGTTCCATTACCAAAGAAATCAAAACTTACGAAGATCTTAGACAGCAGTGAGCTTGATTTTGGTGGAGATGGAGATGTTTCCGAATCTAAAGTTTCAACGAAGAGGGTGAAAGTACCATCTGAAGGAAAGAAAGCTGTTTACCAACAGGCAGCAGAAATTTCCTTAAAACCACTAAGTGTTGTTTACTATAAGATCGAGGAAGTGGAGACAAAACCACGAAAGAGTGCAGCAAAGAAGGCAGAGCCGGCAAAGAAAGCCACTGCAAAGAAAGCAGAGCCAGCAAAGAAGGCAGCACAGGAGAAGAAAACAGAAGCTGTGAAGAAAACAGTAGAGAAAAAGCTGGAAGTTACAAAGAAAGTAACAAAAGAAGAGGCGCCGGAGACTAAGAAAGACACTCCAAAAAAAGAAGATATAAAGGTAACAAAGCAAACAACAGAGAAAGAAGAGGAACAGCCAAAAAAAAGAACAAGCAAGACAAGAAGAACAAAAAAGAATAATGATCAAGGTGTAAAATAAAGGAGGACAAAGAGCTATGATTAACAAAAAAGAAATCGTTGCGATGCTGCTTGCAGGGGGACAAGGAAGCAGATTGTTCGCATTAACTCAGAAGAAAGCAAAACCAGCCGTATCCTATGGTGGAAAATATAAGATCATTGACTTCCCACTGTCAAACTGTACAAACTCAGGAATTGACACAGTCGGAGTTTTAACACAGTATGAACCACTGGAGTTAAATGCATATATTGGTACTGGAGGATTCTGGGATCTTGACAGCTTAAACGGAGGTGCTTATGTTTTACCTCCATATATGAAGGGAGAAACAGGTAACTGGTACCGTGGAACGGCAGATGCGATTTATCAGAACATCAATTTCATTGATAATTTTGATCCAGATCATATCATTGTATTATCTGGTGACCAGATCTGTACCATGGATTATGACAAGATGCTTCAGTATCATAAAGAGAAAGGTGCAGATTGTACGATCTCAGTTCTGAATGTAACTTATGAAGAAGCAAAACGTTTTGGAATCATGAATACAGATGAAGATGAACGTATTTATGAATTCGAAGAAAAACCAGCAGAACCAAAGAGTACAAAAGCTTCTATGGGTATCTATATCTTTAAATGGAAACTGATCCGTCAGTATCTGATCGATGATGGAAATGATCCAGAGTCAGAACACGATTTTGGTAAGAACATTATTCCAAGAATGTTAGAAGATGGAAGAAAGATGTATGCTTACTCATTTGATGGATACTGGAGAGATGTAGGAACGATCGACAGTTTATGGGAAGCTAATATGGAACTTCTGGATGAAAATCCTCAGATTGACTTAAATGATGATAAGATGAGAATCTACACAAGAAACTTCTCATTACCTCCTCATTATATAGCACCAGGTGCATCTGTTAAGAATTCTATTCTTGCCGATGGATGTGTTATTGAAGGTGAAGTAGAGAACTGTGTCATCCATTCTGGTGTTAAGATCGGAAAAGGCAGTGTAGTTAAGAACAGTGTGATCATGAAAGATACTGTTGTAAGAACAGACTGTCAGATCGACAAAGCACTGATCGATGAAGAAGTAGTCATCGAGCAGGGATGCAAGGTTGGAGAAGGAAATAATGTAACTGTAATCGGATATCATTGTGTTGCATTAGAGAATGCGACTGTTGAAGACGGAGCAATGATCTACCCAGATACCATCTTACACTAGGAGGATTGAAGATATGGATAAACAGATGTTAGGTATTATCAATGCAGGAGAAGAAAATAGAAAATTAAAAGACCTTGTACGCTCCAGAAGTTTATCAGCACTTCCGGTTGGTGGACGTTATCGTACAGTTGACTTTATGTTAAGTAACATGGTAAATGCAGGGATTAAGAATGTAGGATTATTAACAAGAAGAAATTACGATTCACTGTTGAGCCATGTGAATTCAGGAAAATACTGGGGATTAAACAAAAAACGTGGAGGATTATATATCTTCCCACCATATATTAATGATGCATCTCCATCCGGAGAATACGCAAGTGTTATGGATGGACTTCGTGGAACACTTGGATTTTTAAAGAAAGCAAAAGAAAAATATGTATTATTAGGACGTTCTTATGTGATCTGTAATGCAGATTTTCAGGATATGTTAGATAAACATATCAAATCTGGAGCAGATATCACACTGATGTATTTTGATAATAGTGATGATTCAACGAACTGCGATTATGATGGAGTTTATTTAAAAACAGATGAAGACGATAAAGTTCTTGATATGTGCTATTCTGAAGGAAAACATCGTTCAAATAAGAAGAGCATGGATGCTTATATCATGAAGACAACATTATTGATCGATTTTATTGAGACAGCGATCGCACATAATAAGAAACACTTTTTCTTTGATGTTATCGTTCCAAACTTCGATCGTCTTGTAATTCAGGGATATGAATATAAAGGATATGTAGGATGTATTACATCTTTAGAAGCATATTACAATGTAAATATGGATATGTTAAAACCAGATGTTTACAAAGAATTATTCTTGGGTAATAGAAGAATTTACACAAAATCTGCCGATGGAGCACCAGCAAAATACGGACCAAATGCGAAAGTCAGCAACAGCCTGATCAGTAGTGGATGTGAGATTGATGGTGAAGTTGAAAACTCTGTCATCTTCCGTGGATCACAGATTGCAGAGGGAGCTGTGATCAAGAATTCTGTTGTTATGGCAGAAGGATTTATCGCACCACAGGCAGAGATCAACCATACAATTTTAGACCGACACGTAAAAGTTTATTCAAATGCACACTTATCAGGATCATCAAACCATCCAGTATTTATTCCGAAAGGAGCAAGTGTTAATGAGTAATAACAATTCACTGAAAGTGCTGCTTGCAGGGGCAGAGTGTGCACCATTTGTGAAGCTTGGAGGGCTAGCAGATGTTATGGGAACCCTTCCAAAGGAATTGAATCAGATCGGTGCGGATGCCCGTGTGATCATGCCGTTTCATAGTCAGATGAAAGGGAAATATGGCGCACAGACAAGACATCTGGCAGATTTCAACATCAATTTTAGTGGTGGGGAAACATATGTAGGTGTAGAAGAACTGGTTTATAATGAAGTTACATATTATCTGATCGATAATGAAGGATTTTTTGGTGATGCGGTATATCGTGGTGGACTTGCAGAAGGAGAGCAGTATGCTTTCTTCTGCCGTGCCGTGATCGAAGCAGCAAGCCGTATTGGATTTATTCCAGACGTCATCCATTGCAATGACTGGCAGACAGGTCTGATCCCTATCTTACTCCGCACACAGTACGGACATTGGGATATTGGACATGCAAAGACGATCTTTACGATCCATAATATGATGTATCAAGGAGAATTTGGTTTCGATCAGTTTGAACATTGGTTAGGAATCGATCCAAAGTATGACACACCAGAATTTATGCATAACTATGAATGTGCAAGTTTCATGAAAGCAGCACTTGTGTTTGCAGATCGTTTAAGCACAGTAAGTCCAACTTATGCACAGGAGATTCGTGATCCAGCATTTGCATACCGTCAGGAAGGTATCTTAAATGCGAGAGCAGGAGATACATGGGGAATCTTAAATGGAATGAATCAGGAAGAATTTAATCCAGAGACAGATCCATTGATTCCATATCATTTTAACAAAGATGATCTTTCTGGAAAGAAGAAAGATAAACAGGAACTGATCAAGGCTCTTGGATTATCGATCACACCAGGAGTTCCGATCATCGGTATGGTTACAAGATTAACAGAGCAGAAAGGTCTGGATCTTGTGAAATACATGTTGGATGAGATCATGTGTACAGAGAATGTCGCATTTGTCATTCTCGGAACGGGTGATTATGAATATGAGGAATTTTTCCGTTACATGGAAGAAAAATACAAAGGAAGAGTATGCTCATATATCGCATATGATAATGCAGTTGCACACCAGATTTATGCAGGAAGTGATCTCTTCTTAATGCCATCCAAATTTGAACCATGTGGAATCTCTCAGATGATCGCACTTCGTTATGGAACACTTCCAATCGTACGTGAGACAGGTGGACTTCGTGATACAGTACAAAGTTACAATGAATACGAGGACACAGGAAATGGATTCTCATTTGCAAACTACAATGCACATGAGATGCTGGGAGCAATCCGTTATGCATTACAGACATTGCAGAGTCCAAAGAGAAAACATGGATTGATCCAAAGAGCGATGGAATCCGATAACAGTTTTGCAAAATCTGCAAAGATTTATCTTGATATGTATAATAGTGTATTATAAATTCAAAAGAAGAATGGGCATCTTATTTTAAGATGCCCATTCTTCATAAAGACAAAAAATGAGATAAATTTACAGGTCAAAGATAAAGACTAGAAAGGAGGCTTAGATCACAATGGACTATATGGACAGCAATAAGATCGGACAACGGATCGAGAATAAATTAATTCATGCACTTGGAAGAACGATCAGTGAGGCAACAAATGATGAGATCTATAAGGCAGCAGCGGAGTGTATCAGGGATGATATCATGATATCCTGGGCAGACAGCAGAAAAAGGGTACAAGAGCAGGGAGTTAAGAAACTTTACTATATGTCAGCCGAATTTTTGATGGGAAGGGCATTTTCTAATAATCTGATCAGTCAAGGATTATATGAGGCATATCGGGAAGCATTCTGGGAGATGGGACTTGATTTTGATAAGATCACGGATGAAGAAAATGATGCAGGACTTGGAAATGGAGGACTAGGACGACTGGCAGCATGTTTTTTGGATTCACTTTCTACGATGGAACTTCCAGTACTCGGATGTGGGATCCGATATGAATATGGAATGTTTCGTCAGAAAATTGTAGATGGAACGCAGATTGAGATGGAAGATGACTGGTTAAGAGATGGAAATGTTTGGGAGATCGAGCGCCCGGAATTAAGTGTGGAAGTACATTTTAATGGAACGATTCAGGAAAACTGGACAGAGAATGGATTAAAGATTGAACATAAAGATTATAATACCGTCATTGCAGTCCCATATGATGTACCGATCATTGGATACAAGACTAAGACGCCAGCAACTCTTCGTCTGTGGAGTGCCAGAAGCAAGCGGCGGTTCGATTTTCATTCGTTTAATGAAGGAATCTATGATAAAGCGATGGCAGACCAGACATTTGCAGAAGCAATCTCGAAAGTCTTATATCCGTCAGATGATCATATGCAGGGTAAAATGCTGCGTTTAAAACAGTTTTATTTTCTGGCATCTGCAACGATGCAGTCGATGATCAAGAGACATAAAGCAGTATTTGATGATCTGAACTCCTTGCCAGAACATGTTGTCATTCAGATCAATGAGACACATCCGGCATTGGCGATGCCAGAACTTATGAGGATCTTGATGGATGAAGAAGATTTTGGATGGGATGAGGCATATGGTATGGTCAAGAAGATATTTCATTATACGAATCATACGATCATGACAGAAGCAATGGAATGTTGGGATGAGAATATGTTTCGTTTACTGCTTCCAAGAATCTATCAGATCATTTGCGCGATCAATGAGAAATACTGTCAGAAACTTTCCGTATATTACAGCAAGGAAGAAGAAAAGATCGCACAGATGGCAGTGATCGGAAACAATGAGATCCGCATGGCAAACCTATGCGTAGCTCTTTGCCGCAGGATCAATGGTGTTTCAAATCTTCACGCTGATATTTTAAAAACGAGGATTTTTAAAGGATCTTATCAGATCTTTCCACAAAAATATCTTGCGATCACAAATGGGATCACACACAGACGCTGGTTAGCACTGGCCAATCAGGGGCTATATCATCTGGTAAGAGAGTATGTGAAAGGGGATATTTTAAAGGATTACCGTCTGTTTGAACAGATCCTTCCATATAAAGATGACAAAGAATTTTGTAAAAAATATGAGAAGGTCAAACGAAATAATAAGATCCGTTTTGCAAAGTATATCAAAGAAAAGCAAGGGATCGAAGTGAACCCAGAATCTATTTTTGATGTTCATTGCAAACGTTTGCATGAGTATAAACGACAGCTGTTAAAATGTCTGCATATCATTTATATATATCAGAAGATCAAAAAAGATCCAGCATGTATTACAACACCGATCACATTTATTTTTGCGGCGAAAGCAGCACCGGGATATGCCAGGGCAAAAGAGATCATAAGGCTGATCCATTCCATTCAGGAAATGGTGAATAAAGATCCAGATATGGACGGAAAGATTCAGGTGGTTTTCGTAGAAAATTATTGTGTATCGGTTGCGGAGATGCTGATTCCGGCAGCAGATATCAGTGAGCAGATTTCTACCGCAGGAATGGAAGCATCTGGAACAGGAAATATGAAATTTATGATGAATGGTGCATTGATGATCGGCACTATGGATGGAGCCAATATAGAGATCGCAGAGCGTGTAGGTCAGGAGAATATCTTTATCTTCGGGGACAGCGCTGAGGGTAATTACAATAAAAAAATGTACCATACATACAATCCAGGGATTATTTTCGAGAATCATCCAGGAATCCGTGATGTATGTAATTGTCTGATCGAAGGAAATCTGTTACGATACGGAAACAGAAAATATTCAGAGATTTACCAGAATCTTTTATTTGGGGAATATGGAGAGGCAGATCCATACTACATACTTGCAGATTTTCCGTCTTATATTGAAACATATGAAAAAGTATATCATTTGTATGTCGATCATAAGGATGAATGGATTAAAAAAGCAATTGTTAATACAGCAAAATCCGGATATTTTTCATCAGACCGAACGATTGAACAATATAATGAAAAAATCTGGAATCTGAAACCAGTAAAATAAGAGTTACAAAAAAGATGAGATTAAATTATGATTCATAACGCGTCAGTAGAAAAATACAGAACTCCCGTAGGTGCAGTCACATGTGGAAGCGAGATGATGATCCGCCTGTATGATGTAGGGCAGGAAGTCAATAAGGCAGAGATCATCATGTATTCTGAAAGTTTTCACCGGGAGTATGAGATGAAACGAAAAAAAGACTGCATGGAAGAACACATAAAGATGACCAGTGAAGCAGGTGTTGTCTGGTATTATTTCAGAATCTGGGAACATGGGAAATGTTATTTTTATGGAGCCAGACATGGGAAGACACAAGGAGAAGGAATGATCGTTGATGACAACCCGGATAGTTTTCAGATCACCGTATATGAAGAAAATTTTGATACCCCAAGGTGGATGTCAAAAGGAATCATGTATCAGATTTTCCCAGATCGTTTCTGCCAGGGAAACAAAGAAAATATGAAACACGGGAAAGCATATCATGAAAATATGGGAAGAACGGTCTATCTGCATGATGACTGGGAAGAACAGCCAGTATTTGGACCACTTCCAGGAAAAGAATTTTATGATCCATGTGATTATTTTGGTGGAGATATTGAGGGAATCATATCCAAACTTGATGATCTGAAACGATTGGGGATCAGTTGTATTTATCTGAATCCGATTGGAGAAGCAGCATCAAACCACCGCTATAATACATCAGATTATAAGAAAGTCGATCCATTCCTTGGAAATAACGAAGATTTTAAGCGGCTATGCCAGCTTGCAAAAGAACGCAGGATTCATGTGATCTTGGATGGGGTATATTCCCACACTGGGGATGATAGTGTCTATTTTAACAAAAAGGGAAATTACGAAGAACCAGGGGCATATCAAGGGGAAGAGTCAAAGTACTATGATTGGTATGACTTTAACGAAGATGGAACTTATAAGAGCTGGTGGGGGTTTGAAACACTGCCGGAAGTCAATGAATTAAATGAAAAGTTTGTTGATTACATTATCACAGGAGAAGATTCGGTGATCAAGCATTGGTTAAAACTTGGAGCATCAGGATTCCGTCTGGATGTTGCAGACGAACTTCCAGATGAATTTATCTTTAAATTGCGAAGTGAATTAAAGAAGAAATTCAAGAATTATACACTGATCGGTGAGGTATGGGAAGATGTCACAACCAAAGAAAGTTACGGAACGAAACGTAAATATGCTTTGGGTAAAGGCTTAGACAGCGCAATGAACTATCCGCTGAAAGTCAACGTTACAGATTATTTACTCGGTAATCAAAGTGCCAAAGATATGAAGACATTCTTGATATCCCAGCAGTGTAATTATCCAAAACCATTGTATTATGCACTGATGAACCTGTTATCTTCTCATGATATTCCAAGAATTCGGACAACACTTGCAACTGGAATGAATGAGAATCTGCCATCGAGAGAGCAGCAGGCAGAATATGTTATAACATCAAAGATGGATCAGAAAGGAAAAGCACTCACAAGACTTGCAATGGCAGTTCAGTTCTTTGTCCCAGGAATGCCATGCATTTATTATGGAGACGAATATGGAATGCATGGACTGATGGACCCATTTAACCGAGGAGCATTTTTTGAAAATGACAAAGAAACCTATCAGGAAGTTTTGAGACTGACTAGCCTTAGAAACCGGGAAAAAGTCTTACAGACAGGATATGCATTATATATGGCACCGACTGAAAATGTCCTTGCGATCTTAAGATTTATCAGCGAGAAAAAAGATGTCTTTGGAGAAGCAAGTGAGAACAAAGCAATATTACTTCTCGTCAATCCGACGATGAAAAAAGAAGAGATCAATCTAGATCTCAACAAGGTCAAAGAAGGGGTCAATGAGAATGCATTACAGGCGCTGTTAAAGAACTTGAGCAACGCTGTGATCAAGACAAATGTAGCACCTATAGATTATAAAGTGATAGAGTTATAAAAGCAAAAAAGAAAAAGGATCTGCAGATCAAAGATACATAAAGTATCAAAAGGGTTTGCAGATCCTTTTCTTATATTCTAGGTTCAACTCAAATTTAATTTTTAGCAGTGAGGGCTTCATTCTCAGCAGCAAGTATTTCATCTTCATCTTCATCACTCATGGAATAAGCAATATTCACACTATGATCAGCAATACGCTCTAATTCAGAAAGCATATCGGAGAACAATAAACCAGCTCTTGGCTCACATTCGCCTTTGGCAAGACGTTTGATATGGTGTTTTTGATATCTGCGTTCCATTTTGTCAATCGAAGCTTCCAGAATTGCAATCTCAGCAAGCTTTTCTTCAGGTTTGTTGACACCATCTTGTTCCATGAAACACTCCAGGGAAAGTTTTAACAGTTTGGAAACAGCAGTGTACATCTTTTTGATTTCTTCTTTTGCATCTCCAGTAAGTCCAGTGTTATGTTTGATCTCTGTTTTTGTAAAATCAGCAAAATTTTCTGCGTGATCACCGATACGTTCGATATCATTAACAACATAAAACATGGAACCCAAGATCTTCTGATCGGCTAAAGGCAGTGATAGCTGGTTGGACTTTACCAGATAATCAGTGATCGCATGACTGACATTATTGATATCTTCCTCGCGATGATAGATTTTATCAACAAATTCATCGGATTGATTTAGAAATCCGTGGATGGCATGGTCTAAATTCTCCTGTGCCATATTAGCCATACGTCTTAACTCATTCTTCGCCTGAGGGATCATTGTTGCAGGAGATTTTAAGGAAATCTCTGTAATATACTGCAGTTCATTATGGTGAACTTTTTCATCTTTTCCACGGATGATCTTCTCTGTTAATGCAACAACTAAAGGTGTACATGGGAACATAAATAATACTTCAATGATCTTAAATGTTGTATGAGCATTTGCAACACTTCGTCCAAGATTTCCACCGGAAATACTTAAGAAAAAGTTTGTGATAGGAGTAAGTGCAAAGCTAAGTCCTGTAAAGATGATGATACTTCCAAATACATTAAATAAGAAATGGATCATCGCAGCACGTTTTGCACCTTTGTTACCACTTAAGCTGGCAAGCAATGCGGACACACAAGATCCCATATTACATCCAAGAATAATAAAGAAGCAGATTGGAAGATGTAATAATCCCTGAGATGCCATCAAAAGAACGATACTTACAGTAACAGAAGAACTCTGTAAGATCGCAGTCATGATAAATCCAAATAAAACACCAAGGAAATGGTTATCCAGTGTCTGAAGGTAAGATGTGATCAAAGGTGAATCCCTTAACACAGACATAGCACTTGACATGGAAGTTAATCCCATAAATAAAACACCAAATCCAAGAACAACTTCTCCCACTTTCTGGACGGTAGGATTATTCATAAATAATACCATAATAACACCCGCCATTAAAAAGACAGGGGCAATCTCAGAAAGGTTAAAAGAAACAAGCTGGGAAGTAACAGTAGTACCAATGTTAGCACCAAGGATAACTCCAGCAGCCTGAGACAGGTTCATAAGCCCTGCATTTACAAAGCTGACTACCATAACAGTAGCAGCACTAGAGGACTGAATAACAGCGGTAAAAAAGATTCCGACTAACATACCCGTTAAACGGTTTGTAGTAAATATTTCAAGAATCCGGCGAAGCTTCGCACCGGCAGCTTTCTCAAGTCCATCGCTCATCAGTTTCATCCCATAAAGAAAGAGGCCAAGGCCTCCCATCAGAGCAAGTATGATAGTATAGTTCATACGACAGTTCTCCTTCTTAACAATAACTTAACATAAATATTACTTATATTTTACTTTAAACGAAGCAATGTGACAAGAAAAATATCGAAAAATTTGGTTGAAGAGTAGTTGCCACAAAATTAAAATTGTCTAAGCAGAACATTCATGTTATAATCAAAGATACTGTAAAAATAGAGATGAATTATATAAAGTAGGAGAAATAATAGAATGGAACAGTTAAAGAACGAGTCGTCAAGACAGTATGAATATATGGAAGAAATGAAAAAATGGGTTCAGAAAAAGTCTGGAGAATTGGGAAGGAAGCTCACATGCCATGTAACCACATTTGGCTGCCAGATGAATGAAAAAGACTCTGAAAAGTTATTAGGGATCTTAGAAACGATCGGATATGAAGAAGTTGAAACAGAAGAAGCAGACTTTCTGATCTTTAATACATGTACAGTTCGTGAGAATGCCAATACAAAGTTATATGGACATTTGGGGCAGGTTAAGAAGATGAAAGAGAGAAATCCACAGATGATGATCGGGTTATGTGGATGTATGATGCAGGAAGAGCATGTGATCGAGAAGATTCGTTCAAGCTATAAATTTGTAGATATCATCTTTGGAACACACAATATCTTTAAATTAGCAGAATTATTAAAAGCAAGAGTAGACTCCAAGGGAATGATCGTTGATATCTGGAAAGATACAGACCAGATCGTGGAAGATCTTCCAAGTGACCGTAAATTCTCATTCAAATGTGGAGTTAATATTATGTATGGATGCAATAACTTCTGCAGTTACTGTATCGTGCCATATGTAAGAGGAAGAGAAAGAAGCCGTAAGCCAGAAGATATCATCAAAGAAGTAAAGCAGGTCGTATCAGAAGGTGTCAAAGAAGTGATGCTTCTTGGACAGAATGTAAATTCTTATGGAAAGACATTAGAAGAACCAATGTCATTTGCTGAATTATTAAGAGAAGTAGAGAAAGTCGAAGGACTAGAAAGAATCCGTTTTATGACACCACATCCAAAGGATTTATCGGATGATCTGATCGAAGTGATGGCAACAAGCAAGAAAGTATGTAAACATATGCATCTTCCAATGCAGTCAGGAAGCAGCCGTTTGTTAAAATTGATGAACCGTCATTATACAAAAGAACAGTATGTAGCACTTGCTAAGAAGATTCAGGAGAGAATCCCTGGAGTGTCTTTTACAACAGATATTATCGTAGGATTCCCTGGAGAGACAGAAGAAGATTTCAAGGAGACATTAGATGTTGTAAGAGAAGTTGGATTTGACAGTGCATACACATATGTATATTCGAAACGTTCTGGAACACCAGCAGCGAGCATGGAAGATCAGGTGGACAAAGATGTGATCAAAGATCGTTTTGACAGACTTCTTGCCTTATTAAAAGAGACATCTGCAAAGAATTGCAAGAAGAAAGTCGGAGATATCGATAGAGTTCTGATCGAAGAAGAGAATACGCACGAAGAAGGAATGTTAACAGGAAGATTGGAAAATAACCTGTTAGTTCATTTTAAAGGATGTAAAGAACAGATTGGTACAATGGCAGATGTTAAATTAGTTGAGGAAAAAGGTTTCTATTATATGGGAGAGCAGATCCATGGCTAAAAAAGGAAAACTGACACCAATGATGCAGCAGTATATGCAGATCAAAGAAGAGAATAAAGATTGTATCTTATTTTATCGTCTCGGAGATTTCTATGAGATGTTCTTTGATGATGCACTGACAGCATCCAAAGAATTAGAGATCACATTAACAGGGAAGAACTGTGGACTTGAGGAGCGCGCACCAATGTGTGGCGTTCCTTATCATGCTGTGGATTCCTATTTAAATAAATTAGTAGAAAAAGGATATAAAGTCGGGATCTGTGAGCAGGTTGAAGATCCAAGCCAGGCAAAGGGAATCGTAAAACGAGAGATCGTGCGTATTGTAACGCCAGGAACGAATATTTCCCAGCAGAGTCTTGATGATGAGAAAAATAACTATCTGATGTGTATTTTTGCAAATGATGGAAGTTACGGAATTTCATTTGTTGATGTTACAACGGGGGATTTTAGAACAACATCAATGGATAGTTTAGCGAAAGTCAGAGATGAGATCTTCAAGTTCGAGCCGGCAGAGATCGTTTGTAATGATGCATTTTTGATCAGTGGCATGGATTTTGATTACTTAAAAGACAAGATGTCGATCGTGATCTCAAGCATTGAGCCATACCATTTTGATGAAGAACAGGCAGAGGAAAGGATCAAGCGTCAGTTCAAAGTAGGAAATTTAGAAGGTCTTGGACTTTTGGATCATCCAATGGGAGTGATCGCAACGGGTGCATTGCTTGGATATCTTCATGAGACACAGAAGAGTTCTCTGGATCATCTGATGCATATTGAAGCTTATGAGACAAGTGAATTTATGATCATCGACAGCTCCAGCCGTAGAAATTTGGAACTTTGTGAGACATTACGTGATAAACAAAAAAAAGGGTCACTCTTATGGGTATTAGATAAGACAAAAACAGCCATGGGTGCCAGAATGCTAAGAAACATGGTTGAGCAGCCATTGGTGGACAAGAAAAAGATCGAAGAGAGATACGATGCGATCACAACACTTACGGATCAGACAATCGTAAGAGAAGAATTAAGAGAATACTTAAATCCGATCTATGATCTGGAACGTTTAATGACAAAAGTAAGTTATAAGACAGCGAATCCAAGAGATATGATCGCATTTAAAACATCGTTGGAATTGCTGCCTGCGATCAAAACAGTTCTTGAAGAATGCAAAGATCCATTATTGTCTGGATTAAGAGAAGATTTAGATCCATTGGAAGATATCCACAATCTTTTGGAAGATTCCATCATTGAAGAACCACCGCTTGCGATCAAAGAAGGTGGGATCATCAAGGAAGGATTCAAGGAAGATATAGACAAATTAAAACGTGCTAAAACAGAAGGAAAGCAATGGTTGATGGAACTTGAGGAACGGGAACGTGAAAAAACAGGGATCAAGAACTTAAAGATCAAGTTTAATAAAGTATTTGGGTACTATTTAGATGTGACAAATTCCTACAAAGATCTTGTACCTGATCATTATATCCGTAAGCAGACACTGGCCAATTCCGAGCGTTACACAACCGAAGAATTAAACCAGCTGGCGGATACGATCCTGGGTTCCGAAGACCGTCTGTATGCGTTAGAATATGAAACGTATGTTATGATCCGTGAAACATTAGCAGGAGAGATGGAACGAATCTCAAGAACAGCGAATGTGATCGCGCAGATCGATGCACTTGCCTCCCTTGCATATGTCGCAGAACGCAATCATTTTGTACGTCCGAAGTTAAATGTCAGAGGGACGATTGATATCAAGGATGGAAGACATCCGGTTGTAGAGCAGGTGATTCCAAATGATATGTTTATTTCTAATGATACATATCTTGATAACAAGAAGAATCGTGTAGCGATCATCACGGGACCAAACATGGCAGGTAAATCAACTTATATGAGGCAGGTTGCCCTGATCGTATTAATGGCACAGATTGGTTCCTTTGTACCAGCGGCGAAAGCAAATATCGGTATCGTAGATCGCATCTTTACAAGGGTTGGAGCATCAGATGATCTTGCTTCTGGACAGAGTACATTTATGGTTGAGATGAGTGAAGTTGCCAATATTTTAAGAAATGCAACGAAAAACAGTTTGTTGATCTTAGACGAGATCGGACGTGGAACGAGTACATTTGATGGGTTGTCCATTGCATGGGCAGTTGTGGAATATATCAGCAATTCCAAGCTCCTCGGTGCAAAAACTCTGTTTGCGACACATTATCATGAACTGACAGAGTTAGAAGGTAAGATCGACAGTGTACATAACTACTGCATTGCTGTCAAAGAACAGGGAGATGACATCGTGTTCCTGCGTAAGATCGTAAAAGGTGGTGCAGATAAGAGTTATGGAGTGCAGGTTGCAAAACTTGCCGGAGTCCCAGATGCCGTGATCAATCGAGCAAAAGAGATCGCAAGAGAATTAGAAGAACATGATCTGACGTCAGGAGCGAAGGATATCATGCCATATGGAGAGGCACAACAGTTAAGTTTCTTCAGAGAAAGCGATGAACCAACGATGGAACATCCATTTATGGCAGAACTAAGAGAAAAAGATCTTTCTGACATGACACCGCTGGAAGCGTTGAAT
>UMCY01019784.1_pt1 | contig 21211 bp, 19 predicted proteins | sample 1964351 | NCBI WGS metagenome assembly UMCY01 (sample SAMEA4835980, study PRJEB28245) | human gut metagenome | biome: gut microbiome; material: fecal sample | place: Denmark | collected 2008 | reverse complement strand
GACAGGCATTCCTTGAGCTTCATCCTACAAAGTATGCTGCTGAGCTTGTTAAGAAGATGGAAAAGAGCGGAGCTAAGGCTTACTTAGTTAACACAGGCTGGAATGGAACAGGTAAGAGAATTTCTATTAAGGATACTCGTGGTATCATCGATGCTATCCTTTCAGGTGCTATTAAGACAGCTCCTACAAAGACACTTCCTATGTTCAACTTTGAAGTACCTACAGAACTTCCAGGTGTTGATTCAGGTATCCTTGATCCTAGAGACACATACGCTGATGCTTCTGAGTGGGAAACAAAGGCTAAGGATCTTGCAGAAAGATTTAACAAGAACTTTGTTAAGTATACAGGCAACGAAGCTGGTAAGGCTTTAGTAGCTGCTGGTCCTCAGTTATAATTAAGTTACATTAATAAAAACTGATCACTGGGATATATACCAGATTGTAGTTTAATATTAATAGATAAAACTCCACATACTCTGTTTACATGACAGAGATGTGGAGTTTTTAATATGATTTTATATAGGTATTCATTATAAGTCCTGATATTTAGCAGGAATTAAGAGAAAATCAAGATAAAAATTAGATTAGAACTGTTTTCAGAGCTAAATCTCTGGTTTAACAATATTAAGTGGCATCATAAGATGGTTTATGAGGATTCGGTATGCTTCATTTCCATCGCCAGCTTTAAGCTTTTCAAAATATTCTTCATGTTCATCAACGGTTCCGATGCTTCGGCCATCCACCTGGAGAGCAGATTGCGTTGTAAGTCTGATAAGATACATAAGACGCTGGAACATATGGTTGATTTCTTCATTCTCTATATAGTTAACGAGTAGAAGGTGGAATTCGTGGTCATAGTTGATGAAGCTTTCATAATCATCATCAAGATTAATAGCTTCCTTTTGCTTATCAAGAATTTCTCCAAGCTTTTCTATAGTCCGCTGACCTTTTGGCGTATTGTATTCGTCAGCCAGACATTGTGTGCAGAAGCCTTCTATGGCACATCTTATCTGTATAGTTTCCTTCATATCCTTCTGGCTTAACTGTCTTATTCTGAAGCCCTTGCTTGGAATAACTGTTATATAACCATCCTGGCTGAGACACTGGAGAGCCTCACGCATGGGAGTTCTTGATATTCCTAGTTCTTTGGATAACTTAGTTTCTGAGTAAAGAGTATTAGCATCCAGCTTGTGGCTGAGAATAAGATTCTTGATATAGTTGTAAGCCTCAAGCTGTAATGACGACATAAGCTGCATATATTCCTCCGTTGTATAAATGCCTGATAATAGTTATGTCCATAATATGTTATAAAATCTTAATGAACATTAACTAAAAATGAAAAAGTAACAAAAATGAAAAAGTAATAAAAAAACATAAAAAATACAATTCACCTAACATATAATAGTCGATAATTGACTATAGGTCAATGAAATTAATATAAAATCGGTACACCGGTATGCAATATATATAATAAAATTATTAAAAACTTGGATATGTTAGGTGATTGTAATAATATAATTATTGGAAATATCGTGATTATTATGTGATTTAATAGTTAAAATATTTTTTGATTGCCAGTTTTGTAAAGTTATCTTTACAAATGCAAGAAAGATATTATATAAAAATAAAAAGGAAAAACAGATAAAACAAATGTTATTGTTATATTAACATCATAATATTTAATAAGAGATTCACTACTATTATATCACTTATAAGCATATAAAGCTGCACAAAAAATCATGAATAAAAAATATATTTTTGGTTAATCTGTTTTTGCATACAGTACTATAATACAAACCGTAAAAAGAAATAGATAAACTTAACACCACCTCTTTGTTGAAGGCCTGCTAAGCTAATCAGATTTTTGGAGGAAAAGATAAATGAATACTTTAAAAGCTGAAAAAAGAAGCATGAGTGACAAAGCAAAGAAATTAAGAAGAGAAGGTTATGTAACAGGTAATGTGTTTGGCAGAAGCATTGCTGAATCGATTCCGGTACAGATTGAGAAAAAGGAAGCAGAAAAGTTCCTTTCTGTCTGTGGCAAAGGTAGTGAAGCACAGCTTTCCCTTGAAGGACAGCAGTATGATGTCCTTGTAAAGGAAGTAGATTATGATCCTATCAAGAGACAGACATTAGAGATTGATTTTCAGGTTCTTACAGAAGGCGAAAAGGTTCGTTCTGTAGCAGAGATTGTACTTGTTAATCATGAACTTGTACAGGGAGTACTTGAACAGCATATGGAAGAGATTCCTTATAAGGCAGGCAAGTCTGCACTTGTTGAAAAAGTCAGTGTAGATGTTGGTAATCTTAAGCCTGGCGACAGTATTAAGGTAGAAGATCTTGATATTGCTAAGGATAAGGATGTTTCAATCTCACCAGATGTATTAGAGAAGGTTGTTGTCAGTGTAACAGAACAGACATATGCTGAAGCAGATGCAGATGACACAGAAGCAGCTGAAACAACAGAAGCTTAGGTAGTGCATGGAGGGATTTGCAGTATAAGGACTTCTGATTCTTAAAGTTAAAATATAGCATTTGTAAATCCGGTATGTATCAAGGCATGCATACCGGATTTTTGTGTTTTTAACATCATTTTATGTGATTATAAAAATGTGCATTTCTGAAATACGCATTTCTTAAATACTGCTTTTATGTTGAATTTTGTTGATTATAGATATATACTATATTTATGTGTCATAAAGACTGTAAGAATGTGACTAAGGTGTAGAAGGTAGGTATTGCGTATGAGTAAAGCGTATGATGCAGAAGAGTTCAAAGCAAGGGCTAATATTAAGACAAGGAATGTATGGTTTTTGTTAAATCTGTTATTGACAGCTCAGTATTGTTCCAATGTTACAAAAGGAACATATGAGTCAAAATATGTAGTACCATTTTTACTGTTATGCTGGGTGCCATATGTATCAGGATCTATATATATTAAGATTAAGGGAAAGAATGCACCGTTTTATAAGCTTGCAATAACTATTGGGTATGGAATATTTTATGGCTTTATAGTATGTACAAGCCAGACTATGCTTTCTTTTGCATATATATTCCCTGTTGCAAGTATGTTTATTCTTTTTAAGGATAGGAAGTTTATGATACGATGCGGTGTGTTTAATTGCATTATGTTAATACTGGCATCAATATACCGCTTTGCTATATTAGGCATGAATACCACCGCTGATGTAGATAACTATATGTTACAGATATCATGTATAATATTAAGCTATGTTTGTTATGTTATGTCTATTAATCACCTGAATCTTTCAGATGGTGCACTTACAGATTCAATCAAGGATGATCTTGAAAGAGTTGTTAAGACAGTTGAACAGGTTAAGGATTCAAGTAATATGATTGTTGATGGAATCACAGTTGTACGTGAACTTGAAGAAGAAAACAAACAGGGTGCTAACTTCGTAGTATCAAGTATGAAAGAACTGTCACAGAATAACGCTATACTTCGTGACAGAACAGACTCATCAACTGACATGACGACTAAGATTAATGACCAGGTAGAGAATGTAGCTTCACTTATTAGTGATGTAGTAAAGCTTGTAAGTGAATCGGTTGAACATACAGATATGAGTACAAAGGAGCTTTCTGATGTAGTTGAAAGTACTAATACCATGGCAAGATTATCTGGTGATGTAGATAATATATTACATGAATTCCAGCAGGAGTTTGAAAAAGTTAAGACAGAAACAGGAACTATTGAAGAAATCAATTCACAGACGAATCTTCTTGCACTTAATGCATCCATAGAAGCAGCAAGAGCTGGGGAAGCTGGTAAGGGCTTTGCAGTTGTAGCTGATGAGATAAGAAACTTAAGTGATGAAACACAGGAATCATCAGATAGAATTATGACTGCACTTAATCATCTTGGTAACACATCGGGTAAAATGCTTGATTCAGTAAAAGGTATGTTATCAATCATACAGGAGACACAGGGCAAGGTTATAAAGGTTAACGAAAGTGTTTCCGGAATAGCAGCTGACTCTAACCAGATAGGACAGCATATAGGAGTTGTCGATTCTGCCATGCAGGAGGTTGAGAGTTCTAACCGCAATATGGTCGATAATATGAAGCAGATAGAAAGTGTTATGCAGGTTATCAATGACTGTATAACTAATGCAGATGAAAGTACTAAGATTATGCTTAGTAAGTATGAGGAATCTGCACGTAATGTCAATAAGATTGTAAGCGTAGTCGGAGCTATGATGGAAAAGCTCGGAGTTGGTGGTTTCATGGGAATCCAGGATATAAAGCATGGTATGAGATGTACAGTCAGACAGCTTATATCAGGAAAGCCTTCTGATAAAGATTATAGTGGCGAGATAATTTCACAGAAGGATGGAGCTTTATATGTAAGATTCGATAAGGAAGATGTTGATGTTGATAATACAGCTTTAAGATATGAAATAGAGATTGTGGCAGGCAATGTTCTTTATCGCTGGAGTGATGTATCAGCTAAAAGGGCATCTGAATATAAAGAAGATGTATGCAAGCTTGTTGTATCAACACTTCCAAGCATTGTTAACAGAAGAAAGTATACAAGAATGCCGATACATAACAAATGTACTATAATTTTTTCGGATGATACCGGAACAACATTCGCAGGCGAGATGGTTAATATAAGCGCTAATGGTTTTGCGTTTATGTCTAAGGCAGCAGAATTTGCCGAATGTAATGGCAAAAATATGATAGTAAACATTCCTGATTTCCCAATAGAACAGGGAAGATATCTTGAGGGTGTTGCAATAAGAAGTACAGATAGTTATGGCAGCTACATAGTAGGATGCCGTATGCCTGAGGATAGCGTAGAGATAGGTAACTATGTTAACAGAAATTATTCGGAATAATGTCTGTTAATATAAAAATGTAAGCCGGTGGTAACATTCTTTTTGTATTATGGTGGTAGAACAATAGTATGGTATAGAGGGTTCTGGATATTATAATTACAGTAAGATACGAATTGATGCCTACAGAATAAGATCTTTAGATCATGGCATCATCATAATATGGAAAGCAGATGGTTGAATGAAATCGGTTAAAGATTATAATAGCTATGTAAAGCTTATAAGAGCTGTTGTTATGGTTGTTGTATGTTTTACAGTTATATATGTAGTAACGCTTGCTGGGAAAAGCAGGATAAATAATTATAAAAGCAGTGAAAAATCAAAGCAGGATGACAGTAGTGTTATTCCTGAAGAAGATGAAGAGGCATATGAGCTTCCACCAAGAACACTAAACACAGCAGTTATTCCTTATGATGGAAAAGAAAGGACTGTATCATGCTGGGGGGATTCCATGATGTTTGGTATAGGAGCTGGGGAAGCATATGTTTTCGGTGAAGATAACGTACTAGATATATCAGACTGGACTACACCATATACGTTAGAATATCTGACTGGCATTAAAGTGTATAATCTCGGTGTTTCGGGGGAAACATCGAACGAGATAGCACTTCGCCAAGGTGGAATAAAAATGTATGCTGATAACACATTTGAAGTTGGTTATGACGACAGTGTTGAAATCAGTATAATAGATGAATATGGCAATCCTGTATATATGGCTGATTTTAGTGCATATGGATATGTGGAACCACATGAATCAGATGTAGTATATATCAATGATGATATGTTTAAGATAACAGGAACAGAAGAAACCGGACTGTATATATGCCGGTATTCAGAAGAAGAAGATGTCTATGATGCATTTACAACTGTATATGAGGGTACGCAGATTGTAACCAAAGCCTCCCATGAACGTAAGAATGATATTCTTATACTTGAAATAGGAAGTAATGGAGGCTGGGATAATTATAGGCAGCTTATAAGCCAGTATGATGCCATGATTCAGAATGCTGGTTGTGATTATTTTATCATAGTGGGTGATACAGATGATCCTGGAACGTCAATAGCGGATACTGCGCAGGGGTTCAGGAATGATGATGGAACATATGTAGGAGTTGGTGATACTGCATGGGAAGCAACACTAAGGGAAGCATATGGAGAGCATTTCATTAATATGAGAACATATCTTATAGAAAATGGTCTGTCAGATGTCGGTTTAAGAGCGACTAAAGCTGATTACAGAGGATTCAGGCGGGGGCGTATATCCAAACAGCTAAGGTCTGACTGGACACATTTTAATTCGTATGGGTATTATGCGAAGGGGCTGGCAATCTATGCAAAGGGGGTGGAACTAGGATATTGGAAATGATGTATAGGGGCATCAGTTTAAGGAGTAGAAATATAAATGAACAGAAATGATAAAAAAAATAAAAATTATGCAGAGCTTATAAAAGAGTTTATAAAAAACAATAAGAAGGCTTCCATATGTACAATGGCAATAATTCTTGTGGTTTTAGCAACAGTGGTAACAACAGTAACTGTAGGTGCTGTTAAAAAGAAAAAGCTTAACAAAAGGCAGGAAGATACAAGTGTTGTAGTGGACATAACAACTGGTACAACGAATGAAGAAACAGAAGCTACAGAAGAAACGGAAGAAGAAACAGAGGAAGAAACAGAAGCAGAGGTTGTAGAAGACTATGTTGTTGAAGAATTCTTTGAGAATGAGATATCAACAGAAGACCAGGAAGCATTAGAGCTTCCATCAAGAAGGCTGAATGTAGAGAATCGTCCATATGATGGTGCCAGAAGATATATTTCATATTTTGGAGATAGTATGGTAGCTGGTGTAGGCTGCGGTTCGGTCAACGCATCGGTTAATGGAATGAATATAACAGGATGGACATCTCCACGTACTATATCATATCTTACAGGCATTGAAACTTATAATTTCGGTGTTCCTGGTGAGACATCTTACGAGATAGCTTATAGGGCAGGTGGAGTAAAGCTTCATACGGACAGAAGCGTGACAATAAGTGAAGATGTTTCAGCGATTGTCAGGCTTATAGATGAAGATGGGGATGTATTCACATTTAATGATTATAGCGGTTATGGAGTAGAAAGTAATTCATATCCTGATACGATGTATATTAATGGATATCTGTGTAAGGTTATGAATACAGGTTATAACGAAGTCAGTATACAGCTTGTAAAAGGTTATGCAGCATATAGTATGGATAGTATGGCTGATACAGGTGTAAGATATATACAGGCCCAGCAGTATGCTGATAGCAATGTAAAGCCGGTAAATAACGACATAACGGAAACACCATCAGGTGTAAAATCAACAGAGAATACAACAACAGGAAATAAACCATCAGAAAATATAACAGAAGCATCAACAGAATCGTCAACACAGGCACCAACAGAAGCAACAACGCAGAAACCAACAGAACCATCAACGCAGAAACCAACAGAACCATCAACAAGTCCTGCTATAGGTCTTGTAGATATTCCAGAAGGCTCATTGGCTGAACCAAAGGCAGCAAAAGACCATAGCCAGAAGGATATTCTCATACTAGAGATAGGAAGTAATGGAGGCTGGGGAAGCGATTATCAGACACTCATACTTCAGTATGACAATATTATTATCAATTCAGGCTGTGATTATTATATAATAGTTGGTGATACAGATGATCCAGGAACATCCATAGGTGATGATAACCAGGGTGAATATAATGAAGATGGTTCTTATGTTGGTATAGGTGATACATCATGGGAGGCAGCATTAAGAGAAGCATATGGGGCTCATTTCTTTAATACCAGAACATATATAATACAGTATGGACTGGATGTATGTGGATTGAACACGACAACAGAGGATCTTGAAAACTTCAAGCGTGGTAATATATCAAAGCAGTTAAGATATGACTGGACGCATTTTAATGCCTATGGATATTATGCAAAAGGCATGGGAATATATGAAAAAGGAAAAGAACTCGGATATTGGAGTTGATAAGTAGTAAAATCTGACATATAATCTGAAATAATGTATATGATATTATCATTATGACAGTTTATATGTCATTTTTAATATAATGATGTCGGGACGAGTTCCAAGGTCTTTCACCCACATATGAGCAAGCTCATGCGGGTTTAGACCTTTTGACCTTGGTATCATATAATACAGGCAGAAGAAATAGTGTGAAAAATATGATTTTTCACACGCAAGATTTGTGCTTCGCACAAACTTGAGATGCGCAAAGAAGCAGCGCAAGAATGGAGATGTTATGACAAAAAAACAGCTGGCAATAGAGGTTATAGAACGGCTTAAAAAGCAATATCCTGATGCAGGATGTACACTGGATTATGATGAGGCATGGAAGCTGCTGGTAAGCGTAAGACTTGCAGCACAGTGTACAGATGAAAGAGTGAATATAGTTGTACAGGGCTTGTTTTCCCAATACCCATCAGTTAGTGCACTGGCACATGCAGATGTGGATGATATAGAGAAAATAGTACGTCCATGTGGTCTTGGTAAAAGTAAGTCACGTGATATAAGTGCATGCATGAAGTTGCTTCATGAAAAGTATAATGATAAGGTTCCAGATACAATGGAAGAGCTTTTAAAGCTTCCAGGTGTAGGAAGGAAAAGTGCGAATCTTATTATGGGAGACGTATACGGAAAGCCAGCTATAGTCACAGATACACATTGTATAAGGCTGTGTAACAGGATAGGACTGGTAAAGGATGAAAAAGAGCCTAAGAAGGTAGAGATGGCATTGTGGAAGATAGTGCCTAAAGAAGAAGGAAGTGACTTATGCCACAGATTTGTTATACATGGAAGAGAGGTCTGTACAGCAAGAACAAAGCCTCATTGTGATAAGTGCTGTCTTTGTGATATATGTAAAAAAATGCTGTAGCCGCATCGTTTTGCAGGAGTTTAACATACTGTGAAAAGCATGTGCAGAAATGGAGATTAATATGGGAAATACCAAAAACTATAAAATGATAATATCCTATGATGGTACAAGATATTATGGATGGGAGCATCAGCCTAATACTGATATGACGATTCAGGGAAAGCTTGAGAATGTGCTTTCACAGATGATAGGTGCAGATGTTGAAGTTATAGGTGCAGGAAGAACGGATGCAGGAGTACATGCTAAGGGAATGGCTGCTAATGTACATATGGATACTGATATGTCAGAAAACCAGATATGTGATTATATGAATAAGTATCTGCCAGAGGATATATGTGTGCAGGAGGTCAGGATTGCTTCTGAACGTTTCCACAGCAGATACAATGCTATGGGGAAAACTTATTGTTATACATGCTATGTTGGGGATAAAAAACCCGTGTTTAACAGAAAATACGTACATATAACTGGTGCGATGCCTGATGTTGAGGCTATGAAAAAAGCAGCGGAATATCTTGTTGGAGTACATGACTTTGCAAGCTTCTGTGGTAATCCTAAGATGAAGAAGTCAACAGTCAGGGAGATATATTCGATAGATATATCACTAAAAGGTGCATATCTTAATATGACATATCATGGCACAGGATTTTTACAGTATATGGTAAGGATTTTGTCAGGAACACTTCTGGAGGTAGGATTCCATAAGAGAACACCAGAAAGTATGATAGAGTTAATAGAAGCAAAAAACAGAGCCCTTGCTGGTGCAACAGCACCGGCAAAGGGACTTAGTCTGTTAAAGGTACATTATGCCAGATAATAAGAAGCTTTAATATCATAAATATGATGAATTGTACCGGTTATAACTATTATCGTTACATGAATTTAGAACGCCATTTCAGCGCTTCCTCTCTGTATTGGGAGGCTACATTCATAAGTTCATCGTATTGAAGCCTGATACTGTTAATAACAGCTGCCTGTTCGTTAATCTTTGCCTGACAGGCAGCTAATTTATTCTTATTATTATCGTTTTCTTTTATTTCAGAGACAAGTCTCATTTCTTTAATATGTCCGATTTCTTCAATAAAAAACATCCGGTTATTTACATATAGAAAAATAGTATTACCAGCCTTGAAGATATGATAATCAGATATATCTGTCACACAGGATGGCAGTGGAACAGGAAAAGCTTCCGTGCAGTTATGTATATCGCCAAAAGAAAGACAGTGAAGGCAGAGGTGTTTTAAAAGAGGGTTGTTCTTAAGATAAAAAAGAAGTAGAGAATGATTACATACACAGATAGATGGATTATATAACTCAGGAATATTATTGCCACTTACTGTATATATACTCTGGCTTTCCATTATGTTTTTAATGTGAAGTGAATTGTCGGTTGAGATATATGTATAGTATAAAGTGTCGTTATAAACACATTCATTAAGTCCATGGTTATAGTCAGTGGCAAGTACTATGGGACGTTCAAGTCCGCCAAAATGAGCGATTCTTAAGAATATATTAGAACCTGCGGCATATATAATAAGCTGACGGTTGTTTCCAACAGAATATACATTAGACATAATAATCTCCATTCTTGCGCTGCTTCTCAGCGCATCTCAAGTTTGTGCTAAGCACAAATCTTGCGTGTGAAAAATCTTATTTTTCACACTAATCTCCATTTATAATACTTATTAAAATGTATGGTAGCATAAAGAGCTTTAGAACATATAATGTAGTAAGAATTATAAAAAGAAAGGAATATGATATGGCGAGATGTAAATTCAAAAAGAGTGGGTGCTGTACAAAGATTGTAAGTGATATTGTATCTAATATGCCTAATGGCTGTTTTGATGTTTGTACGAATCCGATATGTGGATCACCTTCCGAGCTTAGTTTATTTGCACCGCTTATATATGATCAGATTGGCATTAACCTTTGTGCTGTAGCTGCTGCGGGTGTGGATATATCAGCTAATTATCCAACTGTTACCAACGCAGCAGCAAGTGTTGTTGAAATATCATATCAGTATGGCGCAGGTAACGTTGTGATAAATCAGATACCGGGCAGACCAAACTGCTATTCAGTCAAGCTTTCTAATCTTCAAGTAACATTTGCACTTAATCTGTATGATGAAAATTGCAGACTTGTGGCGACTATATATCCAACAGTTGAATATCTGCCATCAGATACAACGGCAGCAACATATGATGAAGATGTTAATCCTTCATCAGTTGAGCTTGAAATATTTGCACCGTATGGCGTATCTTACAACAAGGAAGGGGAAAGCTTCCAGCCAGCTTTGAATTATACAGGTTTCTTATCAGGTGATAATGGAATTACACAGGGGCTTAATCTTTATGCCATACCTAAGGTATTAGATATCGACATAGCGACAGATGAGGTAACTATAGGTCTTTCAGTTATATTGCAGAGTCTTTATTATGCGGGCTACAGAGTTGCAAGTGCTGGAAAGATAGTTACTCCAAAGGGCAGTATAGTGTCACAGGAGAATTCAGATGAGATGAAGTTCGTATGCGGTAATCTGTTAAACCTTGCTATTAAACCACTTGATCTTAGTCCACCACATTGTGAGAGCAGTCTTAAAAATGACTGTGATAAGGGATGCCAGCCAGTATGTGAAGAGAATCTGCCACAGTGTCCAACGTGTTCGATATAGCAGGTTAAATATAATGGTTTGATATAGCGGGTTAAGTATAACCGGTTTAATATAGCAGGTTATAGTAGGTAATTAAAAGATATAATAGTAAATAACAAAACAGGACCAAGAATCATATACCTGACATGAAATCATGAAAGGTGTTATTCTGGGTCCTGATAAAATTAAAGATGACTCATATACATCATACAACATATATTATATAATAATAATTATTATTAAGAATGTTCAAATTTAACAATCTGGGTTATATCGTTGTAGCCAAGAGAATGCATCTTGCTTTGGAAGCGATGCAGTGCCTCATCGAATTCCTGATATGAACGATATGTATCATCAAAATAAGAAATAGCTTTGCTATGGTCTCCATCTTCGTTGGCCTGCCATGACAGAGTGGCATACTTGTGAAGGTCTTCATGTGATTTGGCAAGGGATATATATTCCTTGCTGTGTATAAGCCGTTCATCTGATACCTGTTTAAGCCACTTTCCAAGCTTACATCTACCAGGATCATCAACCTGTTTTTTCTGAAGATGCTCAAAGCCTACAATGTTGTTATATACACGCCATGTGAGTACGAAATGATCCACTTCAAATACACGTACCCAGTCCTGCTCAGTTATTTTTGAGCATCCACGTACAAGATCACTTCTTGTTTTATCTAGATATCGTCCAATCTTAAATACACGTCGTCCAGTCTGCAGGCAGTCGTTCGATAAAGTGTTATAGCTTTGTGATATATTTTCAATCTGCTTGGAGAAAGAACGGGTTACTTTAGTCTGTGTATCTATATCGTTAAACACACTGTCAACACCTTCACGTATGCTTATCATCTGATTATTCATCTGCTGCATGGAAACAATAGACTTTTCAACCTTTGAATTCCCTTCTGCAAGACTGACAGTTGTTTCATCCATGGCAAGAGCCAGCTCATCTATATTCTCTTTAAGTTCAGTAACATATTTTACTATATCTTCAGCAGATTCAGCTGTGTTACTGGATAAAAGCCGTACCTGGTCTGCAACAACAGCGAAGCCTTTTCCTGCTTCACCAGCTCTTGCAGCCTCTATAGATGCATTAAGTGCAAGAAGGTTGCTCTGGTTGGCAACTTTTTTTACAAGGTCCACGATTTCTTCAATCTTACCAATCTTGCCTTTAAAATTCTGTACACGATTGTTAATAACCTCTATGCGCTTGGATGATTGATTAACGGCAGTAATACTGTCATTCATATCGTTAGTTACATTTTGTGATACCTCAATGATATTATGTGTGTTATCTCTGATATTTCCCATGGCAGAGGAGATATTGTCAATAGAATCTTCAAGATTAAGACTGGCATTTTGCATGTGCTTTATAGACATGGTCTGCGATTCAACCTGTTCAAATGTATCCTTCATAAGACTGTTATCACCTATGATACTCATAGTTTCATTCAGTCGCATAACAACAGGATTGTTTATCTGTTTCATGGAAAAAAGCATAGAGTTAAGCTTACCGCCGATAACAGAACTATCAAAATCTGCTGGATTAATATCGTCAAAACCTCCTGAAATAATATTATCAATAGAATCTAATAATAGCTGCGCATCATGGTCAGATAACACATGCTGCTCCTTTTTTTTACCAAACATATAATTTACATCCCCTTACTCATATTATGTATAATAAATAATCACGAAAAAAATCATTTACATAATAACATACTTTAAGAAAAAATGCATTATAATTATTAAAAAAGTTGTAACATGTTATTAAAAGTGTGCATATTGCTGTTTTGTATAAAGAACATATCGGCTATTTTGCAAAGCAAATATTTTAATATTCAAATATTTAAATAAAAAAACAGCGGTCATATATCGATAAAAACAATACATGACCGCTGTGTAGTTAATATTAACGTGAAACCTCGTTGCCAGCTTTGGCAAATGCGAGCTTCATCACCTCATCTACTGATACAAGGTTGAAATCTCCGCTTACAGTGTGCTTTAAGCAGCTTGCTGCATTAGAAAATTCGACAGACTTCTGAGGATCAAAGTTGTTTATAAGACTGTAGATTATACCTGCACAGTAGGCATCACCAGCACCGATGTAATCAAGTATATTCATAAAGAATTCCTGGCTGTAGTAAGCCTTTCCTTCTGTGTATATCATTGACTGAAGCTTGAATGTAGTTATGGAGGTTTCTGTTCTCCATACGGAAGCTACCATCTTGAAGTTAGGGAACATCTTTGTAAGTTCTTCTGCAATATATGCATTCTTTTCTTTATCAGACTTAGATGCATCCATGCCAAATATACCAACTGCATCATCTTCGTTAGCTATGCATATATCTACATATCTGCATACTTCACTCATGACTTTATTAGCTTTTTCACTTGACCAGAGCTTACTTCTGTAGTTAAGGTCGCAGCTTACTGTGATGCCACGTTTCTTAGCTTCCTTACAGGCTTCTATAGTAATTTCAGCCATATTATCACTTATAGCTGGAGTTATACCAGAAAAATGGAACCATGTTGCACCATCGAATATAGAATCCCAGTCAAAATCTTCCTTTGTAGCAAGGGCGAATGCGGAACCATTTCTATTATATATAACATTGGTTGGTCGCTGGCTTGTCTTTTTCTCAAGAAAATATATGCCAATCTGGTCGCCACCACGGACGATTCTGCTGACATCAACACCATACTGTCTTAAGGAGTTGACAGCACTCTGACCTATAGTATGCTTAGGAAGCTTGGTTACATAACGTGTATCAACATTAAAGTTAGCAAGTGATACAGCAGTATTAGCTTCACCACCGCCATAAACAGCCTCATAAGAGTGTGCCTGGGTAAATCTTTCATTGTTATCAGGTGAAAGTCTTAACATTAACTCACCAAATGTTATAATCTTGTGTTTCATCATTGTCTCCAATCATTATTTATACATTTGCATCATAATACTATACAGTAACGTATTGTAGCATATTTTGATAAAAAAGTAATGTCTTTTTAAAATAAGTTTGGTATTTTTTGTTATATTTTGTAATAGCTTTAGATTATTAAAATACAAAACAGAGGTAAAGCGGTGGTAAGACAGCAATAAAGCCATTTTATTAAGCGTATCGACATAATTACCAAATTAAAGTATAATACAAATATTAAAAGAAGTTAAAACTGGTGGATTTCCGGCTTTTACGAAGAAGGGATTTATATAGTATGATTAGAAATGCATGTTTAGAGGATATATCAGATGGCAGATTATATGGTGAGAATGATATGGTAAGAGCAGATACGGATAACTGCAGCAATTGTAAAAAAATATGTTGTATTGGCATGGGAAAGACGATAGTGCTTGATCCGTATGATTGCTATAGATTGTCAGTAGGAACTGGTCTGTCCTTTGAACAGATGTCTGACAGCAATATAGAGCTTAATGTAGTGGATGGGTGTATTCTTCCTAATATTAAGATGCAGGCTGATACAGATGCCTGTTCTTTTCTGAACAAGGATAATATGTGCAGTATTCACAGCTACAGACCTGGAATATGCAGAATGTTCCCGTTGGGAAGATATTGGGAGGATGATGAACATTTTTATTACATATTGCAGACAGGAGAGTGTAATAAGGAAAGACTTACCAAGATAAAAGTGAAAAAGTGGCTGGGAATATCTGATACAGAGAGGTATAATGCTTATATAATAAAGTGGCACAGGTATCTTAAGAAGCTGCAAAAAACCTTGCCAGGACTTACACAGGAACAGATAAGGACACTTAATATGTATAATTTGAAGACATTTTATATTAAGCCATACAAGTCAGAGGAAACATTCTTTGATGAGGTGGCAGAAAGGATAGAAAGCTCGGAGACTATGTTTGGCTTGTAAAAGAGTCAGTAAAAAGCAGCAAAAGAGGTTGCTAATTTTATGATAAACAGGGAGGAATAAAGAGTGAAGACAGATTTATTTAGTATAGGAAGCCTGACAGTACATGGGTATGGCCTGATGATAGGAATAGGCTTCATACTTGCTATGCTGCTTGCAGAATACAGGGCTAAAAGGCTTGGTCTGCGTGAGGAAGCAATTATTGATATTACCATAATAGCAGGTGTTTCAGGCTTTCTTGGTGCCAAGCTTTTATATGTTATAGTTGAGTTTGACGAATTTATAAAGAATCCGAAGGCGGTGCTTGGTTCAGCAGGCTTTGTTGTATATGGTGGAATAATAGCCGGTGTGCTATGCTGTATGCTTTATTGTAAGGTAAAGAAGCTAAACTTTATGGAATATTTTGATCTTGTAATGCCAGAAATCGCACTTGCACAGGGTTTTGGAAGAATAGGCTGTTTTCTTGCAGGCTGCTGCTATGGAAGGGAAACCACAAGCCACTTTGGAGTTATATTTCCAGTAGGTTCGCAGGCACCAGCGGGAGTTAAGCTTATACCAACACAGCTTATATCGGCAGGAGCAGACTTTCTTCATATGATTATACTTCTTGTTATTGCTTATAATTATAGCTTTACAGCAGGAAGGAAAAAGGGAAAGAGTAAGTATCTGCCAGCAGGGGATATAGGTTATATATATATGATACTTTATGGCATCGGACGTTTTCTTATAGAGTTTTTAAGAAATGATTACCGTGGTGAAGTCGGTTTCTTATCTACATCACAGTTTATATCAATATTCTTTGTAATATGCGGTGTGGGATTACTGGTGTTTAATAAACTGCATTCTAAACAGGCAGAAGCAAAGTAATAGTTAGAAATATTAAAACAATATATATTAAAGAAATATATTGTACAATCAATATTAGTAAAAATAGATTCTAAGTATATTGTTCCAGCAGGTCGGAAGTAATATATTTAGAATCTATTTTATTAATAATGGTAATATGCATATAAAAAGATTATAACATGTCTGAAAAAAGAGCCTTAAAAGCCGCTGCTTTTCTTTGTTTCATTTATAATACTAATTTTATTTAACTCAGATATAGCAGCATCAGAAGACATAACCTCTGCAAAGCCCTCAGCAAAAAGGTCAAGCTCCATATCCACCCATTTTTCACCAGTTGCACCGGCGTGTTCGTAACCGCTTACACAATCATTATCTGATACAAGTGAAGCGAGGCTGTCACATAGCTGTGTTTCAGCACTATTCCTAGAGAATTTGCAGGAGCCGTCTTTATTGAGCAGACCTCTTTCTTTATTTCTTTTCCAATAGAAATCGTATGCATAGCCATTACAAAGGCTGGAAAAGATAGAAAATTTAAAAGACAGCGAATTTACCCAGACAAGTGTACCGGCTTCACAGAAGAAAAGCTTCTGGGAAATATGTGTTGTATGGATTGGATATGTGTTTGTTGTAACAGGCATGCAGGTCGGTTATTGTATCAACCTGCTATTTTGTTATAATAGATATTAATTAAACATGGATTTATAAAAAGTGCATAGAATGGAGGATTGTTATGGAGAATAGGGAAGAAGTACTTCAATACGGTTTATCATTTCCAGATACATATGTAGAAGCACCATTTCATGATACTAACTGGCAGCTTGTAAGAGTTAAAGGAAGTAAGAAAGCGTTCTTATGGACATATGAAAAGGATGGTTTCTTAAACCTTAATGTTAAAGCAGACAAAGAATGGCGTGATTATTGGAGGAGTGCATTTAAGTCAGTAATACCGGGCTGGCATCAGAATAAAGAACACTGGAATACAATCATACTTGATGGTTCAGTTCCAGATGATGCTATAAAGACTATGATTAAGGAAAGCTATGAGCTTGTTACTTATAATTCATCTAAAAGGATATATGAGGCAGTTAAAAAAATACCAAAGGGCTGTGTTGCTACTTATGGACAGATAGCCCAGATGGCAGGAAATAAAGGTATGGCAAGGGCAGTAGGTAATGCACTTCATAAGAATCCAGACCCTGATAACATACCATGCTACAGGGTCGTTAACTCTAAGGGTGAACTGTCTGGTGCATTTGCCTTTGGTGGTGCAGAAAGGCAGGAGGAACTTCTTAAGGCAGATGGTATAGAAGTTATTAATGGAAAAGTCAGCTTAAAAGAGTATGGAATGTTTTAATGTATCAATCAGCTTCTTTGCAGCTATGCTTAATGGTCTGCCTTTATCCCATACAAGGCATACTTCACGCTCGGGAAGAGGTTCCACAAGTCTTATAGGACATATTGAACCGCTGGTGATAGAAGCAGCACACAGGTCTTCTGGATAAAATCCTATTCCAAGGTTGTGTTCAACCATAGGAAGAACCTGGTCAGTTGTTGCAGCCTCCATATCAGGTGCAAACTGAAGATGATGGTTAAGAAAGAATTCTATATACAGGTTTCTTGTCGCGGTATCATTTCCAAGACATATAAAAGGAATATTTTTCAGGTCGTGCAGGCTTCGCATTTTTGATGCGAGGTCTGCATATTTAGTTCCACCTATAAGAAGCTCCCTGAATGAATATAATGATTCCTTATGATAGTTTTTAGGTATAGTTACAGGCGTAGTGATAACAGAAATATCGGCCAGTCCGTTTTCAAGGGCTGCTATAGCCTGTGGAGATGAGTGATTAGATATTTTTAATCTGACGTGTGGATAAGTTTCATGGAATGTCTCAAGCCTGTCTAATAATATAAGCCTGAGTGCAGTTTCACTTGCACCGATATTAATAAGTCCACGTTCAAGTCCTTTATCTTTGGCTAGTTCACATTCACCAGCTGAAAACTGCTCACATCCGGCAGCAACGTGTTCATATAATCGTTCACCTTCTGGTGTGAGTGTAATTCCCCTGTTGGAACGTACAAATAGCTTGCAGCCTATCTCACTTTCAAGATTATTCATGCAGCGTGTTATATTAGGCTGGTTATTATCAAGCATTTCTGCGGCCTTAGTGAAGCTTTTATATTGTGCAACATAATAAAATATCCTGTAATAATCATAGCTTATCATATATGCCTCTTTTCTTAATATCTTATTCTAAATGTTTATTCTAAATGTTTATTTTAAATGTTTATTTTAAATGTCTTATTCTAAATGTCTTATTATAGATTCATTATGTGTATTAGAAATATTATGATGTATTGATTGCGTGAATTGCATAGCAATGTAGCAATCATGATACATCAGTAATTGGCAAAATTTACTTTTGACACTCACATCATATTATTTATGTAATGTCATAATAAATGTCAGAACAGATGTCACAAAAAGTCATAACAGATGTCATAAAAAGTCATAACAGAGTACCCTTCAGTCGTGGTATGATAACATATGATTATGATATGACAGACATATCAAATATATGTTTTACATCTTATTCAACGCAAAGTATAATGCTTTTGATAAGAAAAATCAAGAGTATTTCCGGAAGAAGTCCACATGGCTCTGAATGGTAATATGTAAATGAAAGGAAGGCAGTACGTATGTTAAAAGCAGTAGTTGGTATTAATTGGGGAGATGAAGGTAAGGGACGTATAGTAGACCTTATGAGTGCGAAAGCGAATTATGTTGTACGTTATCAGGGAGGAAATAATGCAGGACATACGGTAGTTACCCAGGAAGGAAAGTATGTGCTTAATCTTCTGCCATCAGGAATCCTTCATCCAGATGTAGTGTGTGTACTCGGAAATGGTATGGTTATAGACCTGGATCATCTTCGTCACGAAATATCTATAATGCAGCAGATGAATGTGAAAATAACACCAGATAATCTTAAGATATCGGATAAAGCAACTATATGTATGCCTATGCATGTACGTCAGGATGTGTTAGAGGAGGAAAGATTGTCACAGTCAGGCTCTGCATATGGTTCAACAAGAAGAGGAATTGCTTATGCATATGGTGACAAATATATGAAAAAAACACTTAGGATAGGAGATTTGCTTAACATAGACCAGCCATCAGTACGACACCGCCTTTCCGTTATAGTCGAGAGCAAGAATCTTATTCTTGAAAATATATATCATCAGCCACCAGTTTCATATGATGAGCTTCTTGAGTGGTGTAAGACACAGGCACATATGTTTAAGGATTATATATGCGATACTTCAGCACTTTTAAGAAATGCTGCAAAGGATAAAAAAAATATATTGTTTGAGGCACAGCTTGGTGCATTGAGGGATATAGATTATGGCATATATCCTTATACATCGAGTTCTAATACACTTGCGGCATATATACCTATGGGTACAGGCCTTATGGGATATAATGTTTCACAGGTTGTAGGTGTTATGAAAGCATATTCAACATGTGTTGGTGAAGGTGGATTCGTGGCAGAAAAAGCTATGCCTGAAAGCTGGATGGAAGAGTTAAGAAAAGCTGGTGGAGAATATGGCGCAGCAACGGGTAGACCAAGAAGAGTCGGTCCATTTGATGCAGTTGCAAGCAGATATGGAATAATGTGTCAGAATGTTGATGATATCGCGCTTACAAAGTTAGATGTATTGAGTGATTTTGATACAATACCGATAATAACAGCATATAGCATAGATGGAACAATAACTAAGGATTTCGTAACAGACAGCAGGTTAGAAAAGGCTGAGCCTGTTATAGAAGAACTTCCAGGCTGGAAGTGTGATATATCCGGTTGTAGAAGCTGGGATGAACTTCCAGAAAATGCAAAAAATTATATTCTTAAGCTTGAGGAGCTTATCAGTCATAAAATACATCTTGTATCGACCGGGGCAGAGAGAGAAGAATATCTTTTAAGGGATTGATGATTAATGCAAAAACTATAATAAATATATTGACTATATAAACTGCATGAAAGAAGAGGAATATGACATGAGACATTTGATTGACCCAAAGGATTTATCAGTGGAGGAAACAGGGGATATACTTGCACTGGCAGAAAGAATACGTGATAATATGCCAGCATATAGTGAAGTGGCTAAGGGAAAGAAGATAGCTACATTATTCTATGAACCAAGTACAAGGACGAGACTTTCCTTTGAGACAGCCATGCTTAATCTTGGTGGTACTGTGATAGGTTTTCCATCTGCTGATGTATCAAGTGTTAACAAGGGAGAAACGGTTGAAGATACAATTCGTGTAATAAGCTGCTACGCAGATATTGTAGCTATGAGACATCCTAAAGAAGGTGCACCTATGCTGGCATCACTTTATTCGAGAATACCTGTTATCAACGCCGGAGATGGAGGACATAGCCATCCAACACAGACTATGATAGATCTTATGACTATAAAATCAAGAAAAGGAAGACTTGATAACCTTACAGTAGGTTTGTGTGGAGACCTTAAGTTCGGAAGAACAGTACATTCACTTGTGAAAAGCCTTTCAAGATATAAAGGAAACAAATATATATTCATATCTCCACAAGAGCTTAAAATGCCTGATTATATGATACAGGATGTTCTTGATAACAACACAGATGTATATAAGGAATCAAGGCAGTTAGAGAGTGTGCTGCCAGAGCTTGATGTACTTTATATGACGAGAGTACAGAAAGAAAGATTCTTTAGTGAGGATGAATATATAAGATTACGTGATTGCTATATACTTAATGCGGAAAAGTTAAAGAAGGCACCTAAGGATATGCCAGTACTTCACCCACTCCCAAGAATAACTGAAATAGCTGCGGATGTTGATAAGGATCCAAGAGCTGCATATTTTGAACAGGTACAGAATGGTGTATATGTGAGAATGGCACTTATAATGGCACTTCTTGGATTAACAGATCCGGTGACTGGAAAGAAAATTATATAGTTTAATTGAATATTAGTTGGAGACGAACAGACGACAAATATAAGCTACAGGCAGTCCTA
>UMCY01030897.1_pt1 | contig 21234 bp, 18 predicted proteins | sample 1964351 | NCBI WGS metagenome assembly UMCY01 (sample SAMEA4835980, study PRJEB28245) | human gut metagenome | biome: gut microbiome; material: fecal sample | place: Denmark | collected 2008 | reverse complement strand
GCATGGGTGGTAACGAGCTCAGCATGGGTGGTAACGATGATATACAAAATAAAAAAATTGATGAAATAGTTTCTATAACGATTAAAAATAAACGATTTAATTCTGATAAGATGTTAGAGTTAATAGTAAATTTATGTACTATAAAACCACTTTCTGCAAGAGAAATCTCAAATTATTTAAATAGAGATCTCAAATGGATAAAAAGTAAATATATTTCCAAATTAGTAAAAGAAGGAAGAATTAATTTATTATATCCTGACAATCCAAAAAATCCAAACCAAAAATATTATGTGAAAAATAAGTAAAAAGCTATTCATAAAGAGTAGCTTTTTTGCTGTATTAAATGCACAAAGCCGTGAGTTATCAATAGAAACATGAATTTAAACTTTAAACAAAATCCAACGCAATTGTAATAGTCTGAGGTAGTAAAAAATATGAGAAAGTACGAAAATATTACAAGAGTATTACAAAAACATAACATTTTGATTACATCACATAGTGCAATTGAAAACGGGTGCTGAATATGCTATACTTTTTACAGGATGTGGTATGCGTTTTATATCGCATAAAATACGAAAGGATAAAAAGTATGATGAAAAATAAAATTAAGGAAAATAGAGGTATAACACTGATTGCACTTGTTGTAACAGTGATTGTTTTATTAGTATTAGCAGGTGTTAGCATAAGTATGCTGGCAGGGCAAAATGGGGTGTTGACTAGAGCTGCAGAGGCAAAAAGGAAAACAGAAGATGCAGAAAAACAGGAAAATAAGAAAATGGAAGAATATGATGATACAATAAATCAATATAATTTACCGGCAACAGCAGATGGACAACCAAAAGGAACCGAAATAAAAAGACCATCAGAATATTCAAATAATGTAAAAGCAATAGCAGATGGAAACGGAAATTATTTTCCATTGCCAAAAGGAGCAGACTATAGAGGAGAGGGAGTAGTAAATAAAGTTAATGAAAATGATAACGTAGGAGTAGTAGTATATATCAAAGAAAGTGAATTTGTTTGGGTACCAGTAGATGATGCGGTATTAGATAAAAATAACGCAACCAAAATGGCAAATTTACCAAAGCAAGTATCAGAGTGGAAAGGAAAAGCATCATATACACCAATGGCAGTAAAAGTAGGTGAAAATTATAAAGGAATTTTATATAGGTATTCAGGAAGTAGTGCATACTTACAATATAATAATAGTGCAAATAACTATTTAGGAGGTTCATCAGCTTATAGAGAACCAGATTTAGTAACTTCTTACGATGGAGGAAGTTCAGATACGGTTAATATGCCAAATGAAAATTTACAAAAACAATATGATGATATGATAGAAAGTGTAGTAAGATATAAGGGATTTTATGTAGCAAGATATGAGGCAGGACTTGAAGATGGAAATATAGTATTTAAAGATGCAAGCAAAGAGAATAGTTCAATAATTACTGCTGATGCAAGCAATTCCGGCACAAAAACCTGGTATGGACTATATAGTAAAATAAAAGGATTTACAGCAGTAGAAGATAGTGTAGTAAGTAGTATGATATGGGGAAGTCAGTATGATGCAATGATGAATTGGATGGCTAAGAATAAAATAGATGTTAAGAGTTCAATTTCAGAGTATAATAATACAACTAAAACTGGAGGAAGTAAAAACACAGATGTAATAAATAATATATATGATTTATACGGATGCCATAGAGAATGGACATTAGAGGCCTACGACAGCGGTAATAGAGCTAAACGTGGAGGTTACGCTGGAGATAGAAATTCTCCAGCCGATCGCAACTACAACTATCCTTATCACGCTGATTCCTACTATTCTTCCCGTGCAACACTTTATGTAAAATAAAACATATGACTCCAAATGGTTAATTAAGATTGTTCGATGGTGTAGAATATATTATATTTTACACCATCATCTTTTGCTATAATTAAATGCACAAAGCCCAAAAATAAAAAATAAAAAAATTGACAACACCCCCCTTTTATAGTAGAATAAAAGCGTAAAAATATAAAAAAATTGGAGGACAAAATGAGTAGAGGAAGAAGATATAACAACGAAGCCAAACTAAACTATAAAAAAGTATTTGCAGTAATAATAGCAATCATAGTACTAATAATATCAATAATAGCAATAAGCAAACTATTCTCAAGGGCAAAAGAAACAAAAACATTAGAAACACCAGACTACTATGCCATATACAGCGAAAACAAATGGGGAATCCTAGGAACAAACGGGGAAATCGTAATAAATCCAATGTATCAAGAAATGCCAATAATAGTAGACAATAGCAAAGACATATTTTTATTTACATACGACCTAGACGAACAAAACAACACATACAAAACAAAAGTAGTAAATAAAAACAATGAAGAAATTCTAACACAATATGACAAAGTTGAGGCGCTAGACAACTATGACAAATCAGGAAATATATGGTATGAAAAAGAAATTCTAAAAGTTCAAAAAGATGGAAAATACGGTTTAATAGATTTAGACGGAAAAGAAATACTTGCTATAGAATATGACAATATAACAACATTAAAGGGAATCGAAAATAGTATAATCATAGAAAAAGACGGAAAAAAAGGATTAATAAATAATAAAGGCAGCAAAATAGCAGATACAGAATATTCAAACATTCTAAGTTATGGAGAAGACTACAAAAATGGTTATATAACAGTAAACCAAGAAAACAAATATGGAATAATAAGTTTTACAGGAGATAAAATACTAGAAAATCAATATGAAAATATAGAAAACATATATGGAGAAAAATATTTTGTAATAAAAGAAAATGGAAAACAACAACTAATAGATAAACAAGGAAACAAAATTATAGAAGACGGGTTTGATGAAATAAAGCAAATTACAAATTCTGGAGTTATATACACAAATCAAAATAAATATGGTCTAATGGATTACGAAAAAAACAACAAAATTGACGCAATATATGACAATCTAAAAGAAATAAATACAGACACATTTGCCGCTACAAAAGACGGAAAAACTGGAATTATAGACAAAGACCAAAATGAAAAAATACAATTTAACTATAAAGAGATAAACTATAATAAAAAAGCCGGAATATATATAGCAGATGATGAAAACTACATATCAACAATATTTAACTCAAATTTTGAAACAAAAATAACAGGAATAGTATCTGAATTGAACACAGATGAAGGATACATGAAAATAAAACAAAATGATGAATACAAATACTATAATTTTAAATTCGAAGAAAAAAATATAAAAGAAATATTACCTAAAAACAAATTATATGTAAGTAAAGAAAACGGTAAATATGGATATATAGATAATAAAGGAAATAAAATTATAGATAACATATATGACAATGCTACAGAATTAAATAAATATGGATATGCAGGAATAAAAAAAGACGGATTATGGGGAGTAATAGATAGTGAAGGAAAAACTATTTTAGAACCAACGTATAACTTAGATGAAAATCTAATAATAGATTTTATCGGAAAATGGCACTTAGGACTAGATATAAATATGAATTACTATTGTGATAAATAAAGGAGAAGAAAAATGGAGCTAAAGACAAGATATCAATATACATATTTTTTACATACATTTATAGTAAAAGAAAATAAATATAGTAAATATATATTAAAATTATTAAAAGACCAAAGATTTAAACTAAGGATATTTCAAAAAGATAAAGATTTAGAAATTTATACACATTTTTTGCCCAAAATGAGAGATTTCCTTTTTGGAACATTTGACCTAGATGACAGAAATAAACAAATAAAATTCAAAGACTTACCTATTGAAACAAGAGCGGCAGTACTAAGCAAATACCCTAGTGTAACATTTGAATATGAACTAGAACAAGACATACAGGGAAAAACGGTAGACGAAAATAGTATATTTTTCAAAATACAAAAAATTGGACTAGTATTATTTAATACAGGAATATGTTTTTTATATTTAAAAACAAATATAGAAGGAAGTGAAGAATTTTCTGATGTATTGAATTTTAATTATAAATTTAGAGATATAAAGCAAGATTGCAATAATCTAAAAAATTATGAAAACATAAAAGTTCAAGCAAATTCATTCGAAAATATACAAGCAATACAAGATTTTATAAATAATATCACAGGACCAAATATAGATGCTTTAAAACTAAATTTGGATGTAGAAAGATTTTATACATATTCATATACATGTATAAAACAAGATGCATGGAACATAAATACATCATTTGACAGTATAAAAAACGATTTTATGAAATATGTAAATATACTTTCAAATGACAGTAATACAAACTCACTAATGTCAGAAAACTCAAAAGTAATAGGACTTTCTAAATATGCTAAGGTAGGTATTTCAAAACTTGGAATAAATCTTCTTAGTTCAGATTGTGACATAAATAATTACACTGTATTACCATCTGAATATGAAAATCAATATTTCTATACATACATATTATCACTATATCTAAAAGTATACTTAAAAAAATTAAACTATGAATTTAAAGAGGGAAAAGAAACGAAAGATATAGAAATAACAAGAAAAAAATTTATAGATTTTACAAAAAAATTATGGATACAGGAAATTACATCAGAAGATATGGGAAGTTTATATTATACATATATAAAGGAAGTTTTAGAGATAGATAAATTATATAATGATGTAAAAAATAAATATAATATTTTATATAGTGAACTTAAAATAGAAAAAAGTGAAAAGATGACAGGATTTATTATATTAGTTTTATTTGCTACATTAGTATTCAATATAATGAATTTTATAATTAGTTTGAATAGATAGAAAGGTAAAAATTATGAGAGTAAAATGTGGAGTAGATATAATAGAAATAAAAAGAATACAAGAAAGTATAGAACAATTAGGAGAAACATTTTTAAATAAAATATACACCAAAAAAGAAATTCAATATTGTGAAAGTAAAGGAAAAACAAAATATGAACACTATGCAGCAAGATTTGCTGTAAAAGAGGCAGCTTTTAAGGCTTTATCAGAAGGAGTAGAAGATAAATATCAAATATCATGGAAAGATGTAGAAACTTCCAATGATGAAAATGGTAGACCAGAGGTTGAAATATTATTTTTAAATCCTAAAAATGTTGAAAATGTAGATGTAAGTATATCTCATTGTAGGGATTATGCAATTGCTAATGTTACAGTATTATTAAAATAATGCTTTTTATGAAAGGGGCTAAAAAATGGAATATTTTGAAACACATATACATTTAGATGATGAAAGATTTGATGAAGATAGAGAAGATGTTATATCTAAAATGAAAAATGAAGGAGTAACAGCATGTATAAATATGGGATGTGATGTGCAAACATCAAAAAAAGCTATAAAAATAGCAAATACACATAAATTTATATATGCAAGCTGTGGAATTCATCCTGAAAATATTCCACAAAAAGAGGAAGAACTGTGGAAAGACATAGAAGAATTAGAGCAATTAGTACTTCAAAATGAGAAAATTGTAGCAATAGGAGAAATTGGACTTGATTATTATTGGAAACAAGACAATAAAGAACTTCAAAAAAAGGCTTTTATAAAACAAATTGAATTAGCAAATAAACTAAAATTACCAGTATCAATACATACAAGAGATGCTATAGATGATACAATAGAAATTATTAGAAAAAATAAAATTGAAAAATCAGCAGTATTACATTGTTGCCCATTTAATCCAGAACTTGTAAAACAGGGATTGGAGGCTGGATTTTATATTGCATTTGGAGGAACATCAACATTTAAAAGTTCAAAAAATGCCCCTAAAATAGTTCAGATGGTACCAATAGAAAGAATGCTTATAGAAACAGATGCACCTTATTTGGCTCCAGAACCTGTTAGAGGAACAAGAAATGACTCAAGTAATTTAAAATATATCGTTCAAAAATTAGCAGAATTTAAGGAGGTAAGTCCAGAAGAAATTGCAAAACATACTTATAAAAATGCTGAAAAACTATTTTTAAATAATTAGATTGGAGATGATAAAAATGTTGGAAGTAAAAAGAGATGATTTTGATGAAAATTTAGATGATATAATGAATAGCATAAATGGAATTTTGAATAAAACAGGAAAAGGTTTTGAAACAAAAGATGATGAAAATGATGAAAAAGAAAAAAATAAAACAAAATAACAATAAAAAATGGAGAAAATGGCGGATAAAATCCAGAATAACTGAAAATACCAATCAAAAACCTTGCTATCTTTTTAGCAAGGTTTTTGATAAAATGAATAAAAAATAACTATTAATAATAAAGTCTAATAGAGGTGAAAATATGGATATAATGAAAACCACACTATTAGGCTTATTTTTTGGTACATTTGGAACAACACTTGGAGGAATAATAGGATGTTTCTTTAAAAATGTATCAAATAAGTTTTTAAGTTTTATACTATCATTTGCATCAGGACTAATGATGTCAATAATATGTTTTGATTTAATTCCAGAAGCACTAGGAATTGCAAATATAATAAATGTAATAATAGGAATTGTTTTCGGAATAATTGCAATGATACTTTGTGATTTATTAGTAAGCAGTAAATTTAGTCAAAAAAGAGAACTACAAACAAACAATTTATTAAAAACAGGAATTATAGTAAGTATAGGCTTAGCAATACACAATTTCCCGGAGGGATTAGCAATTGGTTCAGGGTTTGAAGCATCTGTTAAATTAGGAATAGGTTTAGCTATAGCAATTTGCTTGCATGATATACCAGAAGGTAGATTTCAAAGTAGACAGTATGCGGAATAGAACAATTTGAATTTGATATAAATATGTAATTTCAGGACTCGAAAAAAGTTCTGAAATTATTTTTTTGGTATTGGCAAAAACATGATGTAAAGTTGAGAAAATTGTAAACTTTTGTAAGTATAGGTTTAAAATAGATATGTCACAAGAATATAGAAGATAAAATATTGAAATATGATTGACTAACCTACATTCAGCAGCACCAAACTATTAAAGAATTATTGACTTTTATTAACTTTTGTAATAAAATAGTACAAAATAAAAACAGTACATTTATTTGTACGGTTCTTGAGTTATGGAGGCATCAACTGGATTCGAACCAATGATCAAAGTTTTGCAAACTTTTGCCTTACCAACTTGGCTATGATGCCATAAACTAATTTCAAGTATACTATAATAATTTGTAATTGTCAATTAATATTTGAAAAAAGAGGAGTGGATTTTTATGGAAAATAAGTTTTTAATTTCTTTGCCGTACATTTATCCTGTTTGTCCAATAAGTATTGATCATGCTAGAATGTTTGTTGTAGCAGATATAAATGCTAGAATGCAAAGAAAAAAAGGAAAGAAAGTATGTTTTCCGATTGCAGCACATTTTAGTGGTGTTACTGCTGAAAAAACTTGTGAACTATTAAACAAGAAAATATCTAAAGATGAAGAAGGATATACAGAAAAAGAAAAAATGTATAATATTTTTTTGAAGGTATATCAAACACCAGACAGTATTATAAAAGCATTCAAAACGTCAGAGGACATATTAAATTATTATTCATATCAAACCATTTGGGATTTGAAAGAAATAAACATATCATGTGACTATGAAAATTTTTATACAACTAATACAGAAGAATTTGAAACGTTTGTAAAAGTTATGTTTGAATTTTATGAAAAGCACAAGGTATTGATTTTAAATTCCAAAAATGAATTGGCATTAAATTATGATGATAAAGAATGGAAAGAAAAAACATTAGAAAATTTTAAGAAAATAGATTTTATACAAACATTTCATAAATCTAACTTTATAGGTGCATTTGACAATATAAGAAGTGATTGGGGATTATTAAGGGAATATGGAATTGGAATTAAATATAATGAAAAATATATAATTGATCCTATGTTTGATAGCGAATTATTCACTTTATTTGATTTATATATGAAATTTAGAAAAGATAATGAAAGTAACAATGTTTATGAGATATTTGAGAAAGTATTTGAAAAATTGAATAAAGATGAAATAGAAGAAAATAATGATTTATCAAGCAAAATAGTGAATTGGATGGGAACAGATTTATTTGTATGTGAAGAACACTTGAAAACATGGGTAGTTAAAAAAACATATGCAGAAACATTATTATTAAACCCTAAATATCATACAAAGAACTATTTTATAACAGGTATGGGATCAATTAATCATAAAAGAATGTCATCTTCAAGAGGAACGGCAGTTTTATTGAAAGATATGATTGAAAATTATGGAAATCATAATGCGAGATTAATAATATTGATGACAGGTGGACATCCATCAAAATTATATAATTATGATGTTAATTTGCCATCAACTGTAATGGATATGACTAAAAATTTTAAAGAATATATAAATTTTTTAAATTCAATTTATATGAAAAATAGAAATGTTAGTATTAACAATGAATATGAAAAAGATAAAGAAGAAATAGAAAAAAATATCGAAACAGGATATTATCAACAAGCAATAATACATATGATGAAAATTATGCCTAAAAAAAATAAACAAATAACTCCAAGTCAAGCTAAAGAAATTTTAAATATATATAAAGAATATTTAGATATTCTTTTACCAAATTTTTTAACAATCAATTTATAGGAGTTTTAATTGGTAATATTATTAGGAGGTGGTGGTGCTGGAAAAACCACCATTCAAAATGAGTTAGTAAAAAGGGGTTATAAAAGAGGAATTCTTCATACAACTCGAAGTAAAAGGGCAAATGAAATTAACGGAAGAGATTATATATTTGTAAATAATAGTCAATTTGATAATTTGAAGCTTATAAATCATTTCGCAGCAACAACTAAAATTGGAGAAAATCAATATGGAATTGATAAGAATATTTGTGATGAAGATGTAATTTTGGTTACCAATATAGAAATGATTGAACAGCTTAAAAAAAATTTAAAGTGTAATATTGTTTCGATATATATAAAAACAACAGATAAGCAGCGAGAAGAAAGATTACGTATACGAGGTTCGTCAAAAGAAGAAATAGAGGAAAAAATTACTAGAAATAATATATACCAAGAAACTGAAGAAAAATATGCGGATTTTATAGTAGAAAATGATGAATTAAATATTGCAGTTGATAAAATAGAAGATATTATAGAAAATATTGAAGGAAAAAAGGAAATTATAGATGCACATAGTCATATTGGAATTGATTATAAATATGGAACATTAAAATTAGATGAGTATGTGGAATTTTGTAAAAAAAATGGAATTACAAAAGCAAATGTTATGCCCCAGCCTAACCCTGCATACGTTATAAACGGCAAAATAGTACCTTGCATGACATGGCAATACAAAGATGGGAAAATAACATATGAAACATATGATAATACAAATAAAAATCCTTATAAATATATAAATTATTATTATTATCAACAGTGTAAAAATGTAAAGGAAATGAATATAAATTTCATACCTTTAATTCATCCAATATTAGATGAATTACAATATGTAGAGGAACTTATAAAGAAGATAAAACCCATTGCAATTAAATTACATGGTATTGGAAGTGGAATAGCCCCAAAAGATATTCCACAAGAATTTATAGAGTTATTAAAAAAATATAATTTACCTGTAATAACACATGTAGAATGTGACACAAGAGAAAATACAGATTATTCTGAAGGAAAAAAATATATAAAAAAAGTAAATAATGCTTTAGATTGGACAAAATTTATTTCTAATAATGGACTTAGAGGAATGCTTACACATGGATTGGCACTAGATAAAAACGCTATAAAAATAATAAAAAATGACAAAAATATAATAATTGGACTCGGACCAGATCTATTAATAAGTAGTCAACCATATAGAATTAATCGTAAAAACTATGAAGGTGAATATTTAGAGTTATTAAAACAAAATATTCCAATAGAACAACTTGTTTTTGATGTTGACTATAATTGGAATATAAATCCACATACCAATCAAATTGATAATGAAGCTGTTAAAAGAGTCAAAAAAGTTTGGAAAGATAAAAAAGAACAAGAAAGAATATTTTGTAAAAATATATTAGAATTTTATAAAAATAGAAATGTGAAATTTAAAAGCGATATTAAAGAAAGAGGAGAAGAAAGATGAGTAATGAAATAAGAGAATGTAAAAAATGTATAAATACAACTGCTAATCCTTCAATTACAATTGGAGAAGATGGATTATGTAATGTTTGTAGAGACTATTCAAAAAAATTTAATCAAGAAACTTTAGATAATGAATTGGAATTTTTAAAAACACTTATAAAAAATGAAAAATATGACTGTATGGTTGGATTATCGGGAGGAAAAGATAGTTCGGCAATGTTATATACTGTAAAAAATTTAGGTTTTACACCTTTAGCTTTTTCTTTTGAAATTGGATATAACAAAATGACCAACAGTGTAAAAGAAAAAATTAAAAGAATAACAAGCAATTTAAATGTTGATTATGAAAAAATTAATATTCATAAATATATATCTGAAACAGATAAAGAATGTTTAAAAATGATGGCAGATTTATATGATGAACCTGTGACAGAAGAATTTAAAGAAAAGTTCAGAGAAATATATAAAGAGGGTAGAAAATATTATTCTACAAAACAACAAATAGCATTTCCTTTTGTAAGACCATGTCAAATTTGTAGAAAAATTGCAATAAAAGCATATTACAACGAAGCAATAGAAAGAAATATAAAAATAGTATTTGTTGGTATTAACGAATGGACAGGCTTAAGTAATGGAACATATTCTGCAATAAGAAAATTAAAGCCATTTGAAGACAAACCAGAAGTATATATTGTTCATTTACCTTATTTAATTGGAAGAAAATATGAAGATTTACCAGAAATTTTACAAGAAATTGGATGGGAAAGAGAAAATGGTGATCATGAGGTAGATACAGGGGGAAGCGCATGTTTATTAGCAAGAGCGTGTGAAGAAAAGTCAACAGATATTTTGGGATTTCATTTGGATTCAGCAAGATTATCAAGAGAAATAACAGTAGGATTTATAGACAAAGAAAAGGCAAAAAAAGCAATAGCAAACGGAAATAGAAAATCTGAATATAGTGTTAAAGAAATATTAGAAAAGGAAAATATAATATGAGTGAAAAAACATTTAAAAGAAATGTAAGAATAGCAGTATCATCAGTGTGTAATTTAGATTGTGTTTATTGTGAGGGAAATAAAGGATATAGAAAAGATAAAATGGGAGCAATGGAAGATTTTAGAAGAACGCCATTAAGTCAAGGAAATATAACATATGAAGAACTGATGAGCTTATTAAAAGTATTTAAAAAAGTGGGATTTACAGGTGTAACATTGACAGGTGGAGAACCATTGCTTAACAAAAATTGGGATAAGATTATAGAAAATGCACATAAAATTGGATTTGAAAGAAATGAAATAACAACAAATGGTATTTTACTAGGAAAATATTTCAATGAAAAAGGTAAGATGCCTGAAGGATTATCTCTGGTTAAAGTAAGTTTTGATACTATTGATGAAAAAAAGTTCAAGGAAGAAACAGGTGGCGGCAATTTATCGACAGTAATTGAATCCGTTAAAACAGTTAGTCCATATATTACTGTTAGAGCTAATAAGGTAATGTTAAGAGAGGATTTAAATACTTTAAAAGAATATTTAGAAAAATGTAAAGAAATAGGATTTGATGAGGTGATTTTATTAGATTTAGTAATGTACCCAAATAGAAATGATGAAAAGGATATTAAATTTTTTAAAGAGCAATATGTTCCTTATAATGAACTTCTTTCAGAGTTAAAAAAAATAAATAATATTGAGTTTAAAAGAAATAAATACGGTCATTCATCGGTAATGGAAAATGGGTTAAAAATAATATTAAAAGATAGTAATTTAACATTAAGGGATGAGCAGTGTGAGAATTGTCCGTTATACTGTCAAGAAGGTAAGTTTACGGTGAGAGTTGCAACAGATGGAAATATAACTATGTGTCCTGATTATAGAGCTGAATTAGTTTCAATTAATGGTTTAGAAGAACTTAAAAATGGAAAATTGGAATCAAAATTAAAAAAACTTTTTGATTCCTTGAACAATTCAAATGAATATGAAACCATTGATAAATTTAAAGAAAAACATAATTTATTGTAGAGGATGAAAAAAATGAAAATTGTATTAGAATGTAAAGACAAAAAATATCAAATGCATTATATCGAATATGCTTTGGTTTTAGAAAAAGAAGGAAATAAAATAATAAAATCAATAGAAGAGAATTTAGGTTTAAAATTCAACGAAGAAGAAGTGAAAATTGATATATGTGAAGGATATCAAGATAAAGGTAATTTTTCAGGAAGTTCTATTAAAGATAATATGGTTTTTAGATATAATAATAGATGCAAATGTGGTACATTTTATCATGAATTAAGTCATAGAATAATAACAGAATATGATATGTTTGAAAAATTAAAGGAAAAATTTAATTTAAAAGATGAGCATCAAATAATTGATTTATTTTTATACGATGCGATAGAAGAAACATACGGAGCAGAAGCAGCATTATTTAGAGTTGAATATGAAAAGACATTTCCTGAATCAGAATTTAAAGAGAGCTGGGATTATGCTCTTTCAATGAATAAAGAAGAAAGAAAAAATATATTAAAAGAGATGGTCAATGTTGTCAAATAATAAAATTTTAGTAAGTGCTTGTTTATGTGGAGAAAAGTGCAGATATAATGGTTCAAGTGTATCTAATAATGTTGTAGATACGCTTGAACAAAAAAATATAATAAAAATTTGTCCAGAATTATTAGGTGGACTGTTAATTCCAAGAGAACCATGTGAAATAGTTGGTGGAACGGCAAGCGATGTAATAAGAGGTAACGCAAAAATTTTAGGACTAAGTGGAAAAAATTATACAAAACAATATATGCGTGGTGTAAAAGAAGTTATACATATCACTAAAAAAAATAATGCAAAAATGGCAGTATTAAAGCAAAAAAGTCCAAGTTGTGGATATGGAAAAGTTTACAATGGGGAATTTTCAGGTAAAATAATAGAAGGAAATGGAATATTAGCAGAAGAATTATTAAAAATGGGAATTGAGATAATTCCTGTAGAATAGGAGGAAAAATGATAATTCGACCTGTAGAAAAGGCTGATTTAGATACAGTTGCAAAAATAAAAGTTGAGACATGGAATAATAGTTATAAAGGAATTGTAGATAATATTTATCTTGAAAAAATGGATTATAAAAAAACAGCCAATAAGTGGTTAAAAAATTTTAATAATGAAAATTTTATCGTTGCAGTTGCAGATGATCAAATTATGGGCTTTTGTAGATATGGGAATAGAATAGATGAGATAGATAGATTTAAAGACTATGATGGAGAAATATATGCAATATATATCGATAAAAGATTTCAAAGACAAGGTATAGGAAATAAAATGGTAGAATATGCTTGGAATGAATTAAAAAAACAGAATAAAAATAAAGTACTAATTTGGTGTCTTAAAGATAATTTAAATGCAAGAAAATTTTATGAAAGAATCAATGGGAAAGTATTAGGGTTTAAAAATTCAAATATTGGTGGTAAAGAATATAATGAAATTGCATATGGATATTATTTAAATAATTAAAAATTAAGTTAAATAATAAAAAAACTTGAAAAATAAAGGAAAAACTGATATAATATTTTATGTAAATAGCATATTCATATTAAGAAAAATTTCTTAATATACTAAAAGTTATTATGAATGAGCTATTACATTTCAATAAAACAACATTAAGGAGGACATTGACATGAAAATTTACAATGCTATGACTGGCAAAAAAGAGAACTTTGTTCCAATTGAAGAGAACAAAGTGAGGATGTACGCATGCGGAATTACGGTATATGATTTATGCCATATAGGGCATGCAAGACAAGCAATAGTATATGCAATGATGGCTGATTATCTGAAGTTTAGAGGATATGATGTTAAATATGTGCGTAACTACACAGATGTCGATGATAAAATCATCAACAGAGCAAATAAGGTGAGAAAGAATGCGTTGGAATTTTCGAGAGAGCAGATTCTTGAAACTGAAATTGACATGGAAGGACTTCATGTTAACGATGCAGATGTAAAAACAAAAGCGTCCGAATATATTGATAAGATTATTGATTTCATTTCAAAACTTATCGATAAAGGGTATGCTTATGTAACAGCAAAAGGAGACGTATATTATGAGGTAAGAAAATTCAAAGAGTATGGAAAGCTTTCTCACAGAAATGTAGATGAACTGCTTAATGGAGTTCGTATCGATTTAGAGGAAGGAAAGAAAGATCCTATTGATTTTGCATTATGGAAATCAGCAAAGCCAGGAGAAATTTCATGGGAATCCCCATGGGGTAATGGAAGGCCTGGATGGCATATTGAATGCTCTGTTATGGCTTTAGATACTTTAGGAGAAACAATCGATATTCATGGAGGTGGTAGAGACTTACTTTTTCCACATCATGAAAATGAGATTGCTCAAAGTGAAGCAGTAACAGGTAAAAATTTTGCTAATTATTGGACTCATTGTGGTCTTATTAAAATCAATGGCGAAAAAATGAGTAAGTCTTTAGGAAATTCTCTTACAATTCGTGATGCGCTTAAGGAATACAACTATGAAACAATAAAGTATGTAATGCTTTCAAGACATTATGCTTCTGATGTTGACATTCTTGATAGTGATTATCAGATTGCAGAAACCCATTTGTATTATTTTTATAAAACTCTTGAAAAAATGCAGAAATTTATTGAAGAGTACAACGGAGATGCAACAAAAGAAATGTTTGATAGCGAGTTTTCCAAAGAAATTGTTACGAAATTTATTAAGGTAATGGATGAAGATTTCAATACTTCAGCAGCAGTTGCTAATTTGCATAACATTTTTAAGTATGCCAATGCAATTATGAATGAGGCAAAAAAGAGTACTAGACAGGTTACAGCAAATACCTTAGCTAAAATGGTAAAGGATATTCGTAAGGTATATTCTGTTTTAGGGCTTTTAGAACAGAATCCAGAAAAATTTATCATTGAGTTGAAGGAGAAGTATTTAAAGAAGCTTCAGATTAGTCCAAAAGACATTGAAATTTTTATTGAAGAAAGAGCTAATGCCAAAAAAAATAAAGATTATAATAAAGCTGATTTTATCAGAACTGAACTTGATTCTAAAGGCATTATTCTTAATGATACAGTAAAAGGAACAGAATGGGATATTAAAGCTTTATATAAGGTGTTCTAATGGATTAGGATATAGACAGTGGCAACTGCCACTGTCTATATTTGTAGTAAAAAATAATTGCAAATTATAAGTTATAAAACAAAATAATGTGTTTGAGTACTATTATTTTATGTTTAATGTTATCATTATTTATTAAATTACATATAAGTTAAAAATGTCCAAATTTTTGAGTAAAATAAACTCCTAAAATGGACATTTTTTATAATCAGAAAAAACATAAGTACCAATGTATTTGAACAAAATAGATGACATATTTTACTAACTAGGGTAGGTGTGTGATAGTGGAAACTATCGCATAGCTACCCTTAAACCATTTATGAGCACATGTGGATATATTTAAAAAATTAAAAAAATAAATTTAAAGTAAGGGAGAATTTTTATAAGAAAATAGATGTATATATAGTATAGGGAGAGTGAATTAATATGAGTGAAACTTTCAAAATTAATATGTACTTCGACGAAAAAGGTGAAGAGTTAGAAGGATTAATAAAACACTTAATAATTAATATCTTAAAAAAAGATGTTTTTGAGCATTAAAATTTTGTCTTAAATATGATATAATAAAACTTAAATTCAAATTGTTTTTATCAAGCATAGAGGGGAGGAAAAATGCTTGAACAAATAGAAAAAACAATATACAAGGTAGCAATATATATAAGGTTATCAAAAGAAGATGTAGATAGAGGCTATGATGAAAGTGAAAGTATAAAAAATCAAAGAACATTACTAACAGAATATGTGCAAAAATTAGGATGGAAGTATCAATTAATAGATACATATATAGATCAAGGCTTTACTGGAACAAATTTTAATAGACCAGATTTTCAAAGAATGGTAAGAGATATAGAAAACGGAAAAATTAATATGGTTGTAACAAAAGATTTATCTCGTTTAGGTCGTGATTATATAGAAACAGGAGAATATATAGAAAAATGGTTTCCAGGAAATAATGTAAGATATGTTTCGGTAACAGATGGAATAGATACTTTTGAAACATCAAATGGCAACAATGATATTGCACCATTTAAATCAATATTAAATGATATGTATTCTAAAGACTTATCCAAAAAAATTAGAACAGCACTTCACACTATGCAAAAACAGGGAAAATGGGTAGGAGGAAAAACGCCACTTGGATATACAAAAGACTCAAATGATAAAAATAAGTTAATAATTTATGAGCCAGAAGCTCAAATTGTAAGAACTATTTTTAATATGGCATCTAATGGAAGTCAAGTTGGAACTATAAGAGATTATTTAAATAGCAATAATATTCCGACAGTTAATAAATCAAGATATAATAAAGAAACTTTTTGGGAGAATAAAACAGTAAAAAACATATTAAAAAATAAAGTTTATATAGGCACAACAGTGCAAAATAAAAGAAGTAGAATAAGTTATAAAAATAGAAAAATTAGACCAAATTCAGAAGAAAAATGGATAATTGTAGAAAATACACATGAACCAATAATAGATAAAAAAGTATTTGATTCTGTTCAAAAAATGGTAATAGTTCAAAACTACAATAGAAATGAAAAGAAAAATATGTTTTTATTAGACGGTTTACTTTTTTGTTACGAATGTAAACATAAAATAGGAGTAAGAGGAAAAAAGAATGGTAATTATTATATGGTATGTAATAATTACCGTAGAAATTCAAAATTAAAACTTTGTACATCACATGGCTTTAGTTATTCTAATTTAGAAGACACTATAATTAATTATATTAGAAATTTATTTCAAAAAATAGATAGTGAAAAAATAGAATTAGAAGTAAAAAGAGGAATGACAAAATATGATTATGGAAAGATACTTCAAAAACTAGAAAATGAGATAAAATTAATAAATAACAATATTGATCAAATGTATGTAGACAAATTAAACAATAAAATAAATGAAGAAATGTATGAAAGATTATTGAAAAAATTTGGAGATGAAATAAAGCAAAAGGAAAAAGAATACATGGAAACTAAACAGAAAAAAGAAGAAGCAAAACAAGATGATACAGAAAAAATAAAAAGTATTGTACAGGATTTTCTAAGTCTAAATAAACCAACATCAGAAATTATGAAAGTAATTATTAATAGAATAGAGATACATCAAGATAAACAAGTAGATTTGTATTTTAATTTTAAACAATTAAATAACTTAAAAGAAAAAATATAAGGCTAATTTAATATTAAATATTAGATTAGCCAAAAATAAAAATTAAAACTGTCTATTTTTATATCAACCAGAAGGAATCTCAATGGCAGTTCCCATGAAAAATGGTGGAATGCCAATTGGAAAGGTGATTTTTTACGTAATATTATCAGGTGTTACAACAGGAATTGGAGCCTTTTTTGGAGCAATAATTGGAAGTATTTCAAAAACAATCATATCAATAAATTTAAGTTTTGCAGCAGGAGCTATGCTTTATATTGTTTCTGGAGAGTTAATTCCAGAATCAAATAAACTTTATAAAGGAAGAATAAGTGCTGTACGGAAACATGATTGGATTTATTATTGGAATTTTAGCAACAAAAATCTAAAACAAATGTTCATAAGGTGTTGACAATGTGACATTAAAAATATATAATACAAAAGCAAATTAAACTACCACATTAAGACCGGTTTTTTAGGTTTAATTTAAAAATGAAATCAAAAAGAACCAGTCCGAATGGGGCAAAAAGGAGAAAAAGATGCAAGAAATATTAAATGGATTAAATGATAAACAATATGAGTCAGTAATAAATACAGAAGGACCACTACTAGTAATAGCAGGAGCAGGAAGTGGAAAAACAAAAGTATTAACACACAAAATAGCATACTTAATACAAGAAAAAAATGTACTACCATGGAACATATTAGCAATAACATTCACTAACAAAGCAGCAAATGAAATGAAAGAAAGAATTACGGGATTAGTAGGAGAAACAGCAAAAGATATATGGATGGGAACATTTCACTCAATATGTGTAAGAATACTTAGGAAACATATAGAACAAATAGGATATGATAGTTCATTTATAATATTTGATACATCAGACCAAAAATCACTAATAAAAAAATGTCTAAAAGAATTACAAATAGATGATAAACAATTTTCCGAAAAAAGCGTGCAAGCAGAAATTAGTAACGCAAAAAATGAAATGCTTGAACCAGAACAATATGCATTTAAAGCACATGGTGATTTTAGAAGAGAAAAAATAGCAACAGTATATGAATTATACCAAAAAAGATTAAAAGAAAATAATGCAATAGACTTTGATGATATAATAAATTTCACAATAAAAATATTCAATGAAAAGCCTGAGATTGCTAACTATTATTCATCAAAATTTAGATATATATTAGTAGACGAATATCAAGACACAAATAAATCTCAATTTACACTTGTAAAAATGTTAGCAGAGGTACATCAAAATATAACAGTAGTTGGAGATAATGACCAAGGAATATATTCATTCCGTGGAGCAGATATTTCAAATATTTTAAATTTTGAAAAAGACTTCAAAAACACAAAAATAATAAAATTAGAGCAAAATTACAGATGTACAGGAAATATTTTAAAAGCAGCAAATGCAATAATAAAAAACAATGAAACAAAATATGAAAAGAAATTATGGACGCAAAATGACGAAGGAACTCTACCTAAAGTATATTCGGCAGATAATGAATATGATGAAGCATCTTTTATTGTAGACCAAATATCTAGGCTAAAAGAAAACTATAAATATTCAGATTTTGCAGTATTATATAGAATGAATACACAATCAAGAGCAATAGAAGATATATTAAGAAGAGAGGCTATACCTTATAAGATGGTAGGAGGGCTAAAATTCTATGAAAGAAAAGAAATTAAAGACATAATTTCATATTTAAGATTAGCACAAAATCCATCAGATAATTTGAGTTTAATAAGGGTAATAAATGAGCCTAAGAGAGGCATTGGAAAAACTAGTTTAGACCAAGTAGAGCAGATGGCAAATCATCATGAAACATCAATGTATGAAATAATTAAAGATGCAAATTTATATGGATTAAATAGGGTATATCTAAAATCTAGGGATTTTATAGATTTAATAGAAGATGCAAGAAATAAAAAAGATACAATGAGTGTATCGGAACTTATACAATATATGCTAAAAAAATCTGGTTATATTAAAGCATTAGAAGATGAAAAAACAATTGAGGCAGAAAATAGAATAGAAAATTTAGAAGAATTTTTAACAGTTGCAATAGAATTTGAAAAAGAAGAGGCTGAAAATACATTACAAGATTTCTTAGAAGGAATGACACTTTCATCAGACATAGACAATGTAGAAGAAACAGAAGATTCTGTAACACTTATGACATTACATAGTGCGAAAGGTTTGGAATTCCCAGTTGTATTTTTAGTTGGAATGGAAGAAGGAATATTTCCGGGCTATAGAGCAATTGGAGAACCAGAGGCAATTGAAGAAGAAAGGCGTTTGTGCTATGTTGGAGTAACAAGAGCTAGAGAAAAGTTATTTTTAACATGTAGCAAAATGCGTACAGTTTTTGGCTCTACGAGCTGTAATTTACCATCAAGATTTTTAGAAGAGATTCCGCAAGAATTATTGGATGGATATGAAGATTCATTTGGTACAGGATTGAAAAAATCAAAAGAAGAAAGAGAATATGCGTGGACATACGGAAACAATAAAGATGCAGGCAAAATTAAAACTTATAATATTAGTGACACAGTAGGCAAAACTGTTGCTGCAGCAAGTTCGGTATTTGGAAAAGCATCAAATTTTGGTAGGTCAGCAGAAAGTTTCTTAAATGGATTAGGAAAATCACAAAATACTGGAAATGTAGATTTGTCAAAATACACAATAGGAGTAAAAGTATTCCACAAAAAATTCGGAGAGGGAATTATTACAAAAACAGAACCAGAAGGTGAAGACTTAAAAGTTGATATAAATTTCGAAAAAGTAGGACACAAGAGGCTTATGGCTAAATTTGCAAAACTTGAAATTATATAAATAATATGAATGCAAATTATGTATAAAATAAGAGAAATCAAAAAAAAACTAAAGAAAATAAGAGATAAGTAGTAGAAATTCAAAATTGAAAAAAAAATAAATATGGTATAAAATGTAAAAAAATTATGAGTATTAGGAGAGATTTTAGAATGAAAAACATACTTATCAAAATAAGGACTTCATTGAAATTCTTTATATTAGTAAGTATAGCTACTTTTCTTATAGTAAGTGCAGTAATCATATTATATAAACCAATATATAGTGTAACATTAGATGGGGAAATTATAGGTTATTGTGCACAAAAAAGTAAATTACAAGCAAAAATAGATAAATATATAGAAAACGGAAATGATGAAGAAAATAATGTAGCATTTGTAGAACTAGATAATATGCCAACATATAAACTATGTTTACTAAAAAGAGGAATAACAACAAATGATGAAGAAATATATCAAAAAATAGCCGAAAAAGGAACAACATACTATAAATATTATGCAATTTTGAAAGATAATGAAGAAAAGCTATGTGTATCAGACTTTTCAACAGCAGAAAATGTTATTCAAGGGTTAAAAGATAAAGATAGTGGAAACATAGATAATATTCAAATAGTAGAAAAATATAATACAGAATTAGCAGAATTTGTACAATCCGAACAAGCAATAGCAAGTTTATATGAAGAGAAAAAAGTGGAAGCACCTACAACAAAAAATACAACATCAAGAAAAATAGCATCAAAATCAAAAGCAAGTGGTAATGCAGCAGGTTTTTCAACATCTGCAAACTTATCCAGAACATCAGCAGCTTTAGGTATAGCCTTAATAAAACCAATTACAGGAACAATAACATCAAGATTTGGTTCAGTAAGCAGTATTAGGTCTGGTGCTCATACAGGACTTGATATCAGCTCGCCAACAGGAACACCTGTAAAAGCTGCTGCATCTGGAACTGTAATATGGGCAGGATATAAAGGCTCTCTTGGA
>UMCY01030231.1_pt1 | contig 21278 bp, 26 predicted proteins | sample 1964351 | NCBI WGS metagenome assembly UMCY01 (sample SAMEA4835980, study PRJEB28245) | human gut metagenome | biome: gut microbiome; material: fecal sample | place: Denmark | collected 2008 | reverse complement strand
TCTGATAAAATAAAATATTTTTCTGAAAACTTTAATTTATATATATACATGCCTACAATTATTAGAGAAAGTGTAATAAATTTATCTAAAAAAACTATAGAAAATAGTATAAATAAATTTAATATAAATGGAATTGTTATTTCAAATTTAGCAGAACTTAAACTTATTCCACAAAATATAGATAATCTTGAGCTTGTTGGAAATTATACCCTAAATTTATATAACACAACTTCAGCAAAATATCTAAAGGATTTAAATTTTTCAACTTTAACTATATCTCCTGAATTAGATGAAAGTGGAATTTTAGATTTATGTAATAATCCTTTCGAAAATAATGAGTTAATTGTTTATGGAAATATTCCTGTTATGACAATGAATTATTGTGTTCTTGGAAAATCAAATAAATGTTATAATGAATGTAAAAAACTTTGTACTTCTAGTAATAAATATTTTCTGAAAGATAGAATGGGCTTTTTATTTAGAGTTATTCCAGATAATTTACAAACTATTAGTACAATTTATAATACTAAGACTACTTCTATTAATTTTGAAAATTTTAATACTGACTTTGTTAGAATTGACATTTTAGACGAAAATATCAATGACATTAATAATATTATTGAAACTATTAGAAACGGTAAACGTTTTGAGGGAAAAGATTTTACTAATGGTAATTTAAGAAGAGAAATTTAAAAATCAGGCTTGTAAACATAATATTAAATATGTTTTACAAGCCTTAAATCTTAAAATTCAAATTCTCTAATTTCACCATTTTCCATTTTGCTACTTACAACTTTTCCGTCTTCCCCTATTCCATTAAAATAGGCATTTATTATTCTGCAAATTCCTGCATGTGTTACAATTAAAATATCTTTATTTTCATTTTTCATATTATCTAATAAATTCCATACCCTGCAACATACATCTTTTATTGGTTCAACATTTCTCTTGTTTGAATTAATTTTATAATTATGGATTTTTTCCCAATCGTCTGATAACTTTTCTATCTCGTCTCTATTTTTTCCTTCAAAATCTCCGAAACCTCTTTCTTCTAATGCTACATCATATATAATATTACACTTTTTATCTTCGTTTATTATCTCTGCTGTTTTTTTAGCTCTCTTAAGAGGAGAACAATAAATTAAATCTATATTGTGTTTATTTATCTCTTCCTTAGCTTTTCTGGCTTGTTCTATACCTGTTTCATTTAATTCGATATCTGTTTTTCCTTGTGTTCTTTGTTCTAAATTCCAATCAGTTTGACCATGTCTTATAACATATAATTTCATTAGAAATCCCTCCTTTTTATTAGGATTAAAATATACCATATTTTTTTTAACAAAACAAGTATTATTTTTCATTTATGGTGTAAATTATTTCTTATATTTCATGTTTACTACTAAGTTTTATTATTAAATTCATATCATCATCTTCAGCTGCTTTATTTTTTCTTATAGCTCCACACTTTTTACATTTAAATATAATAACATATCCTTTTTTATTGCTAATTTCCAACCCAATTGGCTCCAAATCTCCTTTACATTTTTCTTGTCTATCTCCTGGGTTTATATCAACATGTTTAGAATGTAAACAATATGGACAATGGTTTCTACATGAATATCCTAGTTTGGGTACTTTTTTTCCACAATTTTCACATATAAATTCTTCGTCTATTACTGTAAAATTTCTTTGCATAACGTCAATTCCCTTCTTGGGACCATTGTGGTCGGTTCTTTTTGGTCCCATTTTCAATTATCAAAATAATTTTGCTCAAATGGGACAAAAAAGAACCGACCCTAGTGATCCCTAATACTCAAAATATCCTCCACCAAGAAATTCTTTAAGTAAAGAATTAGCTGGCACATATTCTGAAGGTATTGGCTCAAAATATTTTAATATATTAATTAATCTAATAGCTTCTGCATGTTCTTTTTTTTCTGGTGTTATTGCTTGTAATAATGGCATTGCAATGTTTTTTAGAGCTGCAATTTCATAAATTAAAGAAGTATTAAAAATACTGTCTGCCGTTTCTTGATATGGGAATATATTTCTTCTTTCACCTCTATTAACTTTTGGCCATGAATCTAAAGTATGTTCTGCACTATATCCCCTAAATTGATAATCTCTTACAATTCTTCTTATCAATCTTGAATCTGTTGTAGAAATTCTATTTATCCTATCCATATTTAGTACTGTTAAATCACTAATATATACTTTATATTTATTTTCTTTTGGTATTTGAGATGTTAGTTTGTCATTTAAACAATGTATTCCCTCTATAACTAAAATTTCATCTTCTGCCAAATGCATTGTTTTTCCTTTATATCTTTTTGTTCCTATAGAAAAATCAAATTCTGGACATTCAATTGTTTCTCCATTTAATAATGCTGTTAAATGGTTATTAAATAATTCTAAGTCTATTGCCTCTATGTTTTCAAAATCATATTCCCCATTTTCATCTCGTGGAGTTTGTGGTCTTTCCACAAAATAATTATCTACTGAAATTGTAACTGGTTTTAATCCATTTATTTTAAGTTGTAATCCTAGTCTTTGTGCAAATGTTGTCTTTCCTGAAGATGATGGTCCAGCAATTAGTACCATTTTTACATTTTTTCTTTCTGTGATTTTATCTGCTATTTGGGCTATTTTCTTTTCATGTAAAGCTTCTTCTAGCATTATTAAATTTTTTATATTTCCATTTTTTATGATGTTATTCAATTTGTAAATTGTTGTTACATCTAATATTTTGTGTATATCATTATATTCGTCTAAAGCCCAATGTAATTTTTTTGTTTCTTCATATGGTGGTAATGTATTTGGATTACTACTACTTGGATATCTTAGTAAAAATCCATCATCATATTGAACTAAATCGAAAACCTTTGTAATTCCTGTATTTATGGCTATATCTTCATATATATAGTTATAATAATCTTCACAATAGTACATGTTGATCGTTTCATTATTTTCTAAATCTAATTGTAATCTTCCTCTAGATGAGTCCTCTTTTTTGTAAAGTTCTTCTGCCTCTTCTCTTGTCATTTTCTTTTGAATTATTGGTAAATTTTGTTCAATTATTATTCTCATTTCATTTTCTACATTTGTTAAAATTTCTGTTGTTACTTCCATATTATCTATAGAACAAAACATTGAATATGCAAGTTGATAATTAACTCTTATTTTTGCATCTTTATATAATTTGTTAAATGCTTTAGCCATTATATATATAAGTGTTCTTCTATATATTTTCATTCCACCTTGTGTTGCAATATTAACAAGTTCTACTGTTCCGTCATTTTCTAAACAATAGTCTAATCTTTGATATTCATTGTTGAATTTCGCTCCAATAATTGGAATTTCACTTTTTTCAATTTCTTCTTTAAAGACCTCTTTTATAGTTTCATTTTTCACAAATTCTCTTTCTTCTGAATTATATATTATTTTCATATTTATATCCCTTCCCTTTATTTAAAGTTATTCTTTTGACAACATTTTTAGTATAGCATACTTGTGTAAAATAAGTCAATTAAAAAACTATTTTAATCTTGTCATAAAGCAAAAACTACTTCATATAAATTACTAAAAGCAAGTACAACTATTTTTTGTACATAGGAGGTAAAAACATGGAAAATCTCGGATTATACCAAGATATTGCAAAAAGGACTCAAGGTGACATATATGTTGGAGTTGTAGGACCTGTTAGAACTCGGAAAATCCACTTTTATAAAAAAATTTATGGATTTACTCGTAATTCCTAACATCAATAATGATTACAAAAAGGAACGTGCCAAAGATGAACTGCCTCAAAGTGCAGGTGGAAAAACAATTATGACTACAGAGCCAAAATTTGTTCCAAATGAGGCTATCGAAATTACAATAGATAATAATTTAAAATTAAAAACACGTTTAGTTGATTGTGTAGGATACCTAGTACCTAATAGTATCGGATATCTTGAAGATGATAAACCTAGGATGGTCAAAACTCCCTGGTCTGAAACGGAAATTCCATTTGAGCAAGCTGCTGAAATTGGTACTAAAAAAGTTATTGAGGAGCATTCTACAATTGGTATTTTAATTACAACAGATGGAAGCTTCACAGAAATACCTAGAGAAGATTACATTTCAGCAGAAGAACGCGTAGTTTCTGAATTAAAAGCGATTAATAAACCTTTTATTATTTTACTTAATTCTGAACATCCAGAAAATTCAGATACTAAAAATTTGGCTGCAAATTTATGTGAAAAATATAATTCAACTGTTCTTCCTATAAATTGTGCTGAATTAAATATTTCAGATATTACTAATATTTTCTCTAAGATATTATATGAGTTTCCTGTTAGTCAAGTTAATTTTTCTTTTCCTAAATGGCTTAATGGATTGGATTTTTCTCATCCATTAAAACAAGAGTTATTTGAAAGCGTAAAAGATGCATTTGACAATATATCATTACTAAAAGAGGCATCTACATGCAGCAACTCAATAAACCAAACTAATATTATAACCAAAACTCAAATTGATAATATTGAACTTGGAACTGGAAGAATTAATGTAAGTATTACCTTAAAAGATGATTTATTCTATCAGGTTTTAACTCAAATGACTGGTGTTACAATTACTAATGAGGCTGATTTATTTGCTATAATAAATACTCTTGCCTCTACTAAAAAGAAATATGATAAAATTGCTGAAGCCTTAGATGAAGTAAATCGTAAAGGATATGGCATTGTTACTCCTTCAATTGATGAACTTGTTTTAGCAGAACCTGAAATGGTTAAACAGGGCTCTAGGTTTGGAGTTAAGTTAAAAGCTACTGCTCCTAGTCTTCATATCATTAAAGCTAATATTGAAACTGAGGTTTCTCCTATTGTTGGTTCTGAGAAACAGTCTGAAGAATTGGTTAATTATCTTCTTTCTGGATTTGAAAGTGACCCTCAAAAGATTTGGAATTCTAATATTTTTGGTAAGAGCTTACATGAACTTGTTAATGAGGGCTTACAAGCTAAACTTGCTAAGATGCCTGAAGAAGCTCAGGTTAAACTTCAAGAAACTTTGGAGAGAATTGTGAATGAAGGTAGTGGCGGATTGATTTGTATTATTTTGTGATTTTTGATTGGGGACGGTTCTTTTCGCGAAAAGAACCGTCCCCAATGCGAAATTATTAAATCTTTCTTTTGATTGTTCACACTTATATACATTCGACATGTGACCTCACCTCTCGAAATACAAATCTTTCAAAGCCACAATTAACTTTGTGGCTTTTTCTTGCATTTTTCCTAATAATTTTGTATAATAATCCCATAATAAAACAATGGAGGCATATTATGGAAAAATTAATAGTAAAAAATCTATATAAAAACACAAAAGAATATGAAAACAAAGAAATAACACTAGAAGGATGGGTTCGTACAATAAGAGCCTCAAAAAACTTCGGATTTATAGAACTAAATGATGGTTCATTTTTCAAAAATATACAAATAGTAATATCAGACAACCTACCAAACTTCAAAGAACTATCAAAATTAACAATAAGTTCATCAATAAAAGTAACAGGAGAACTTATATTAACACCAAACTCAAAACAACCTTTTGAAATTCAAGCAAAAAGTGTAAAAATATTTAATGTTTGTGATAATGATTACCCATTACAAAAAAAGAAACATACATTTGAATATTTAAGAACAATTTCACATTTACGTCCTCGTGCAAATACATTTTATGCAGTATTTAGAGTAAGAAGTGTTTTATCATATGCAATTCATAAATTCTTTCAAGAAAGAGGATTTGTATATGTGCACACTCCCCTAATCACTTCAAGTGACGCAGAAGGTGCGGGAGAAATGTTTAATGTAAATTCATTTGATTTAGCAAATGTTCCTAAAACAGAAGATGGACAAGTTGATTTTTCTAAAGATTTCTTTGGAAAACCTACTCACCTAACTGTTAGTGGTCAATTAGATGTCGAAACATACAGTGCAGCTTTTAGAAATGTTTATACTTTTGGGCCTACTTTTAGAGCTGAAAACTCAAATACAGTTAAACATGCAGCAGAATTTTGGATGATTGAACCAGAAATTAGTTTTGCAGATTTATCTGATGACATGGATTTAGCTGAAGAAATGATTAAATATATTTTCTCTTATGTTTTAGAACATTGCCCAGAAGAAATGGAATTTTTCAATAAATTCATTGATAATACACTATTAGAAAGACTTCACAATGTTGTAACATCTGACTTTGCAAGAATATCTTATACTGATGCAGTTAAAGAACTTGAAAAACATAATGATGAATTTGAATTCAAAGTTTCTTGGGGGATTGACCTTCAAACTGAACATGAAAGATATTTATGTGAAAAAATATTTAATAAACCTGTTTTTGTAACAGATTATCCAAAAGACATTAAAGCATTTTATATGAAACAAAATCCAGATGGTAAAACTGTTGCAGCTGCTGACCTTTTAGCTCCTGGTATTGGTGAAATTATTGGTGGTAGCCAAAGAGAAGAAGATTACGATAAATTGATAAACAGAATGAAAGAGCTTAATATGGATTTAAAAGAATATTTGTGGTATTTGGATTTAAGAAAATATGGTAGTGTTGAACATTCTGGTTTTGGTTTAGGTTTTGAAAGGGCTATGATGTATTTAACTGGTATGCAAAATATTCGTGATGTTATTCCTTTCCCTAGAACTCCTAAGAATTGTGAATTTTAATATTTTTTAAAAGACATTTTTGCCCAAAAATGTCTTTTTTTATATTTATTTTTCTTTTTCAGTAATTTCGACAAATTTTACACTTTTTATACTGTATAATATTGTTATCTCCAAGTGAAAGGAGGTGGCAAAAATGTATAAGCCGAAACACATGAGAAAAAACGCCAAAAGCATTTCTAAATTTTTACATAAAGTTTTAAACAATATAAAAATAATTTATGAAATTGCCAAAGTGTTAAAAAAGATTATTAATGTTTTTTCATTAATAATAAAAAATAGACATACTTCTTTCCACTTAAGTATGTCTATTTTTGGTAATTTTATTACCATCAATCTCCCTCATTCAGTGAGCAAAATTGTATAAGTCATTTTATTATACTATAATTCCAAAAATTTGCAATAGATTTTATTAAATTTTTCCAAAAATCGTTCAACAAAATTCGACAAAATTATTCTTCATCATCATTTTCATTTGACCAATCTCTAGGTCTCATAAGAGGATATAAAACAACATCACGAATATTTTGGCTACTTGTTAAGAATTGTAAAAATCTATCTACACCTAATCCCCAACCAGAAATTGGTGGCATTCCATATTCCATAGCTCTAATATATTCTTTATCTATTGACATTGCTTCTTCATCACCTTGAGCTTTTAATTCACTTTGTTTTATTAATCTTCTTTCTTGCTCTCTTGCATCTACAAGCTCTGAATATCCATTTATAATTTCTTGTCCATTAACTATTAATTGGAATCTATCTGTTAAATTTGGATTTTCATCATTACTTCTTGCAAGTGGTGATAAATCTATTGGGTGTTTTATTAAAAATGTTGGTTCAATTATGCTTGGTCTACTTACTTTTTTGTAAAGTTGATCTATTAAATTTCCTCTACCCAAACTTTCAATATTTTCAGCATCTAACTCTATTTTTTGATTTCTTATTTCGGCAAGTAAACTTTCTGCTGTTTCAAATTTATCTATATCTATTCCACAATCTTTTAAGATTAATTCTCTAAATGAAACAACTTTCCATTCTCCACCAAAATCGATAACTTTATCTCCTATTTGAATATTTAGGTTTCCATCATATAATTTTTCTAAAATATATGTTATCATTTCTTTCATAAATTTCATGTTGTCTTCATAGTTCCAGTATGCACTATATCCTTCTACCATTGTAAAGTCTTGTAAATGGTTTGCATCCATTCCTTCATTTCTGAAATCTCTTGCTACTTCATATATATTGTTAAAACCACCTATTATTAGTTTTTTTAGTGTTAATTCTGGTGATATTCTTAAATATACATCTCTATCTAGTGCATTGTGGTGTGCTATAAATGGTTTTGCAGTTGCTCCTGATGCTGTATTTTGAAGTGCTGGTGTTTCTACTTCTATAAATCCATGATTGTCTAAGAATTCTCTTAATAGTCTTACGAATTTTGACCTTAATAAGAATTTCTTTTTTGTTTCTTCATTCATTATTAAGTCTAAGTGTCTTTCTCTGTAGATGGCTTCCTGATTTACTAGTCCATGGTATTTTTCTGGTAATGGTCTTAATGATTTTCCTAAGAATTCGAAACTATATACTTCTAATGATTTTTCTCCTGCTTGTGTTGTAAATATTTCTCCTTTTACTCCTACAAAATCTCCTATATCTGTTATTTCATGGAATTTTTTGTACTCTCCTTCTGGGAAGTCATCTCTTTTCATTACTAGTTGGATGTGTCCTGTTACATCACTTAAGTCTAAAAATGCTATTTTTCCCATTTTTCTTTTTGACATTATTCTTCCTGCTATTGATATGTCTTTTGTTCCATCTTCTAATTGTCTTGCTGCTCCTATTTCGTGTGTTGTTTCATATCTTTCTGGATGTGGATTTATTCCATATTGTTCTATTTTTTGTAATTTTTCATTTCTTGCTTGCATTAATTCTTTTACGTTTGCCATTTTGATATCACCTTTCTTTTTCTCTTTTTTGAATATCAATATTTTACAACGTTTTGGGAGATTTGTCAATGACTATACAAATTCCTCCCACACTATATTGGCTAAATCCAATCCCCTATTGGTTAATCTTATCTTATCAAGATCAACCACTATAAGACCATCATCCACCAACTTATTCAATTCATCTTTAAAAATAAAAATTGGATTCTCTCCAAATTTATTTTTAAAATCTTGAATAGAAACACCATCAATTTTTCTAAGACCAATAAGCATAAACTCTTGTTCTTTACCAAAAACATCATTTTCCACTTCATCAATAATTCTATTTTTAGTAAATTCACCATTTTCACAGTTTTTTACATACTCTTCTATACTACCAGTATTTCCAAACCTAATATCACCAATATAAGAATGAGCAGCAACTCCCAAACCTATATATTCCTTTTGGTTCCAGCAATCTAAATTGTGTTTTGACTCATAACCTTTTTTGGCAAAATTAGATATTTCATAATGTTTATATCCATTTAGTTCAAGAAAATTTTTAACATACCAATACATATTTCTTTCAATTTCTTCATCTGGAAGTTTCAATTTACCGGTATTTAGCATTTTTTCAATCGGTGTATTATCTTCCACTATTAGTGAATATACAGAAATATGTTCTGGCTCTACAGGCTTTAATCCAACAATTTTTTCTAAAGAATTTTTTATATGTGAAACCTTTTGGTTTGGAAGTCCTATCATTAAATCTACATTTATATTATCAAATCCAACACTTCTAGCTAATTTATATGTAGTTAAAAATTCCTCATAACTATGTATTCTTCCAATTTGTTTTAACATATTATTATCTGTACTTTGAAGTCCTATACTTAATCTATTTATACCTATTTTTTTATAAATTTTAAGCTTTTCCTCATTTACTGTTCCCGGATTTACTTCTATTGTTATTTCTTTTGTATTTTTTAATAAATTTTTTTCTTGAAATACAGATATAACTTTTTCTATGTATTTGGCATCTATAAGAGATGGAGTCCCTCCGCCTATATAAATAGTTGCAATTTCTACAATATTGTCATTAAAAAAATTATTCATTTCCTCAATTAAGGATTGTATATATTTGTCAAAATAATCTTCTTTATTTGAATATGAAATAAAATCACAATAATAACACTTTTGTTTACAAAAAGGTATATGTATATATACTCCCATTTTCTTCATTATTTTCTGCTCCTTTTTACTCTTCAGCCAATTTCACAATCTTTTTTAACCTATAATTTACGCCAGATTTCCCTATTGGAATAGATAATTTTTTTCCTAGTTCCACAAGTGGAATATCTGGATTTTCTAGCCTTAAATTTGCAATTTCTTTTAATCCATCATCTAATTTTTCGAATTTTCCATTTTCTTTCAATTTTTTTATTGCATTTATTTGCTCAACAGATGCATTTAAAACCTTGTTCAAATTAGCTGTTTCACAGTTTACCAGCCTATTTACTTTATTGTTCATATGTCTTTCAACCCTTATTTCTTCAAACTTCATAACAGACTTTGCAGCTCCAATAAAAGCTAAAAATTTGGAAATTTCTTCTCCTTCTTTTATATATAAAGTATTTTCTCTTTGTTTAAAATTTATGTCATTTAATTTCAGCATGTCTACTATACTTTTGGCACTATTTATTTCTTTAGTTTTGCATTCTAAGTGATATTTTTTTTCTGGATTATTTATAGAACCTGCTCCCATAAATAACCCTCTCATAAATGCTTGTAAATTTGTTCTTTCAGTATTTTCTAAGTTTACAGTATTCAAATTAGCTAGTCCGTATTTTGCTTAAAATATCTTGAAAGTTTTCATATATTTCTATTGAAAAAATCTTTCCATTAACATTTATTTTAAAATCTTCAAAACCTATATTTCTGATTATTTTTCCAAATCTATCTATATTATAATCACTTTCAGTTGTATATTTGATAGCTTGATGCCCAATTATTGTATTGTCACTTGATATATAACCTAAAAATTCATATTTCAATTCCTCTTTATTTGCTAAGTTGTTTAATTTGCTTAGTTCTTCTTTTACTTCTTGTGAAAAAGACATTGTTTTTCTCCTTTTTATTTTTATATAGTTATTATACACTATTTGCTGTTATTTGCAAATCATTTTTCGTATTGGGGACGGTTCTTTTCGCGAAAAGAACCGTCCCCAATACGAAATGTTAATACATCATCGGTCCTCTCATCATTGGACCACCATTATTCATCGCTCCACCCATATTCTGAAAATTATTCATAGTGCCATAAACTCCAGTTGTGGAAATTGTAATAAACTTAATTGCATAAATATCACAATAAACTAAACTATCATTTTCAAAAGAACGAAGCAAAATATAGCTTGCTCCAACATCCTCCAAAATTCCAATTCTATCTGTTATATTATTAGTTCCTATTAAAAACTCCACTCTCATAAGTCTTCCAATTTGTTGTCTTAAAAATGCAGGAGTATAAATAGGATTTGTAAGTATCTCTGGCGAATTTTGATTTATACTCACATTTCTATCTTCTGTTTTCTCTTGTCTTTGCTCTTGGTCTAATTCTGACATAGCTTTCAAAATCTCCTTTCTATTTATGTATTATCATATAGAGATGTTGGCCTATAAAAACAGTGGTTACCAAATCTTGTATGCAATGTTCCAGAACCGTTACTCGGAAATGTTTGATTACATGTTGGTCTAAAAGGGTTTAAATACCATAGGCATTCTCCTATTTCGTTTAATCTGTTTCCAGATAGAGCCCAATCTGCTATTTGGTAGTGTATATCTGTTGGAGTCATGTTGTATATATTTTGAGAGTTATACCTTCCACCTATTGTTTCTCTTGCACAATCAAATTGTCCCTGTTGATATATTATGTTTCTTACACTTCCCCCTTGCGATATTCTTGAATATTCTCCACTTGATACATTAACTCTGTTCATTATTACTGTTGCAACTGCTTTCATTCCATTGTCTCCTTCTCCGACCTGCTTCACATTGAACTATTCTTGCAAGTAGTTCTCTTTCTGAATATGCCATTTTTAACACCTCTTTCTATTTATATGCAAGAGTTTTTGATTTATGGCTATTTTTATTTTTTTAGTTGTTGTGACAGATTTCGACAATTTTTTTGATTATTTTGTTGTATAATTTATATAATTTCCGATGAAAGGAGGTGAACTCTTTGAGGAAAATGAAGCAAAAGAAAAAAAGTACAAATGTTATTGCAAAATTTCTACATAAAATTTTAGACTGTTTAAAAATAATTTTGAAAATAGCTCAAGTACTTAAAGCTATTTTTGATGTTTTTTATTAAAATAGCAAAAAACAGGCATTATCGCATGGTGCCTGTTTTTTCTTATTTCCGACTTGTGAACTCTTTGAATTACAATATTATTATATACATTATTTTTTTAAATTGCAATAGTTTTTACTTAATTTTTCTAAAAATCGTTCGACAAAATTTGACAAATATAAAACTAGGTCATCCAGAAATACGCAATTTTTATCAAGCCTTGATTGTTTAATTTTAATTCAACCTAGCAACCAAAGCCTTAATCTTTATTCCCTGCTCTGAAAACATCTTCTCATGCTCAGTTTCGATATTCTCCCAAAAATCAACCTCTTCATGCAAATCAAAAGTCTTTTTCACAATCTCGAAACCTGCTTCCTCAAAATAATTCAAACTATCTAAAAACAAATTATCATCATCTGTTTTAAAATAGACTTCTCCTCCTTTGCTTAAAAATTCCTTATATTTTTCAAGCTGTCTTGTATGTGTAAGCCTCTTTTTATGATGTTTTCCTCTTGGCCATGGATTACAAAAATTAATATAAATTCTATCAATTTTATCTTCCTCAGATAAAATCAAATTTATTCTTTCTATATCAAATCTTGTTAAAAATATATTATCTGTTTCTTGATTTTTCTCTCTATATATTTGCTCAACATTTCTTTTTGCCAATCCTAACATTGCATCTACCAAGTCTATTGCTATATAATTTACATCTTTATGCTCGCTTGCCAAATTTGCTATAAAATATCCTTTTCCACATCCTAATTCTAAATAAAGAGGAAGTGTTGGATTTTTATATAATTTCCTCCACTTTCCTCTTTCTTCTTCAGGATTATCTACATAAAAAGGACTTGCTTCTAGTTCTGGCCTTGCCCATTTTTTGTATCTAATTCTCATAATATTCTCCTATTATTCAGCTTTATTTTCTGTAGATTCTGCTACTGGAGCTTCTACTGTTTCAGCTACTTCTGCTGGAGCTTCTACAACTTCTTCAACTGCTGGTGCTTCTTCACCTTTTATGATGATTTCTTTGTTTTCAATTCTTGCTCCTGCAACTTCTTTAGTCTTAGCTGCTTTACCTACTCTATCTCTTAAATAGAATAATTTAGCACGTCTAGCTTTACCTACTCTTACTACTTCAACTTTTTCAACTAATGGTGAGTGAATTAAGAATGTTTTTTCAACACCAACACCATAAGATATTTTTCTTACTGTGAATGTTTTGTTAACTCCTGCACCTTGAACTTTTATTATAATTCCTTCGAAAACTTGGATTCTTTCTTTGTTTCCTTCTTTAATTCTAACATGAACTCTAACTGTATTTCCTACTTTTAAATCTGGAATTTTTGCTTTTAATTGTTCATGTTCAATAGATTTTATTATATCCATTTTAAAATTCCTCCCTTAAATTTCTATTGTCGCTAAGCTTAATCTTAGACAATAGTTTATACTTCATGAGCGGTACCATTCATCTATTTTTGGCTTGGTACTTCATTTTTTAATAAATCTGGTCTTTTTACACGTGTAATTTGGATTGATTGTTCATTTCTCCATTTAGCAATATTTTTGTGGTTTCCAGAAAGTAAAACCTCTGGAACTTTTACTCCCTCAAAAACTTCAGGTCTTGTATACTGCGGATATTCTAATAATCCGGTTAGAAAATGATTCTTCTTCTATTGATTCTTTGGATAAAACTCCTTCATTATATCTTGAAACCGCATCAATCAAAACCATTGCTGGTAGTTCTCCGCCTGTTAAGACATAATCTCCAATAGAAATTTCTTCATCAACTATTTTATCAATTACCCTTTGGTCTATGCCTTCGTAATGTCCACATAATATTATTAAATGTTCTTGTTTTGATAATTCTTCTACTTTGGATTGATTTAGTGTTTTCCCTTGTGGCGACATATATATTACTTTTGCATTTTCATCTTTAACAGATTTATATGCATCATATACTACATCTGCCTTCATGACCATTCCAGCACCACCACCATATGGAGTATCATCTACTTTTTTGTGTTTATCTTTTGAAAAATCTCTAATATTTATTAAATTTATTTCTATTAGATTTTTTTCTTTTGCTCTTCCTATAATGCTTTGGTTTAATGCCTCAAACATTTCTGGGAAAAGTGTTAAACAATCAAATTTCATTTTCTCCTCCATTTAGTTTTAAATTAATCCATCTATTATATGTACTGTTATTTTTTCATTTTCTAAGTCTATTTTTTTTATGACTTCATCTATGTATGGCAATAAAAATTGTTTGCCTAATTCATTTTTTACAACATATATATCTGTACTTCCATTATTAAAAATGTCGTCTAAAATACCTAGTTTTTCACCTGTGTCTAAAAATACCTCTAAACCAAGTAAATCTGCTATAAAATATTGTCCTTCTTCAAGTTTTATAGCATCTTTTCTGTCTATTTTCACATAGCTATTTCTTAATTTTTCTGCATTTTCTACAGTATCTATTCCCTTGAATTTTGCAAGTACCATATTTTTTTGATATTTTATTTCTTCAATTTCTAATTTTGTTTCTTGTTTTTTTGTACTTATATATACTGTTTTTAAATCATCAAATCTTGTTATATCATCCACATAAGGATAAATTTTAACAAATCCTTTTATTCCAAATGTATTGACTATTTGACCGATTTCTAATTTTTCTTTTTTCATAATTTTTCCTTTTAGCAATTATTTTTCAAATTACCCTATAAATTCAACAGTTGCTTTTTTATGTTCTTTACTTGCTACAGCTTTCATTACTGTTCTTATAGATTTAGCAATTCTACCTTGCTTACCTATTATTTTTCCCATATCGTTTTCAGCAACTTTAACTTCAAAAACAACTGATTGTGTTCCATTTATTTCATTTACCTCAACAGCATCTTTGTCGTCTACTAAATTTACGATAATTGTATTTAAAATTTCTTTCATTTTTTAGTTTGTATTAATACCTAATTAATACATCCTCCTTTTTAATTATTTTGATGCTTTTTCAATTAATTTCTTAACTGTTTCTGTTGGTTTAGCACCATTTTTTATCCATTGTTCAACTTTAGCATTATCTAAAACGATTGTTGATGGTTCTGTCATTGGGTCATAAGTACCGATTTGTTCGATTATTTTACCATCTCTTGGACTTCTAGAGTCTGCTACTACTATATGATAAAAAGGAGCTTTTTTCTTTCCTTCTCTTTGTAGTCTTATTTTTACCATTTTTGTTCACCTCCTAATTGTTTGATGCTTTTATTTTGTTTTTTACTTTGATGTCAAAGCATCTATTATTTATATTTTAAGTTTAATATCAATTTAATTGTATGATTTAAGTTTAAAACCTTTTTAACGGTCTTTTAAAACTTACATTAAGTCTTTGAATTCATTCATTTGATCAAGTTTTAGTCCTTTCATCATACGTTTCATACCACCTTTTGTTTTCATCTGTTTCATCATTTTTTGTGTCATTTCAAAAGATTCCATAAATTTGTTTATTTCGTGGACCCCAGTTCCACTTCCTTTGGCAATACGTTTTCTTCTACTTCCATTTAATATTGATGGATTTTTCCTTTCCTTTGCTGTCATTGATGTTATTATTGCCTCTATTCTTATAAATTCTTTATCATCTACTTTTACATCTTTTAATTTGTCTGCATCAGGTAACATTTTTAAAAGTGATGATACAGAACCCATTTTTTTGATTTGTCTTAATTGTGCTAAATAATCATCTAAGTCAAATTTATTTTTTTGTAGTTGCTTTTCTAATTTTTCTGCCTCTTCTAGGTCTAGGGCTTGTTCTGCTTTTTCTACAATTGACAAAACATCTCCCATTCCTAAAATTCTTGATGCCATTCTGTCTGGATGAAATTCCTCAAGTTCGTTTAACTTTTCACCAACACCTATGAATTTTATTGGCTTTCCTGTTACTTTTTTTACTGAAAGTGCCGCACCACCACGTGTATCACCATCTAGTTTTGTAAGTACAACTCCATCTATTCCAACTTTTTCGTTAAAAGATTCTGCAACATTTACCGCTTCTTGACCTGTCATTGAGTCTACTACAAGTAGAATTTCATGTGGCCTTACTGCTTTTTTTACGTCTTGTAATTCTTGCATTAAAGCTTCATCTATTTGCAGACGTCCTGCTGTATCTATTATTACTACATCATTTAATTTTGACATAGCTGCATTCATTGCTCTTTTTGATATTCCTATTACGTCTTTACTTCCTTCTTCCGCATATACAGGAATGTTAAGCTGTGCACCCACTACTTGTAATTGTTTTACAGCTGCTGGTCTATATACGTCACACGCTACCATTAATGGCTTTTTGCCTTGTTTTCTTAAATAATTTGCAAGTTTTCCTGCCATTGTTGTTTTTCCCGCACCTTGTAGTCCAACTAACATTATTACTGTTGGTGGATTTGGTGAGATATTTATTTTGCTGTCTGTTCCTCCAAGTAGTTCTGTTAGTTCGTCTCTAACTATTTTTACTACTTGTTCCCCAGGTTTTAATGATTTCATTACATCCTGACCTAGTGCTTTTTCTTGAACTGATGCAATAAATTCTTTTACTATTTTGTAGTTTACATCTGCCTCTAGTAGTGCAAGTTTTACTTCTCGTAACATATCTTTCATATTACTTTCTGTAATTCTTGCTTCTCCTTTTATTCTTCTTGTTATGTCTTGAAGTCTAGATGATAATCCTTCAAATGCCATCTTGCTTCCTCCTTTATCTTTTTAGAAGTCTAGTTCTTTGTTTATTTTGTCTATTATTTTTTGTTGTTTTTCATTTATGTTTGTTTGTTCTAATTTTTCTATTTGTTCTTTTATTTTGTTTTCTTTTTGCATGAATTTTAATTCTTTTTCGTATTCTTGTAATTTGTTTTTTGATTTTACTAGTATTGTTCGTACAGCTTGCCTTGTTATGTTTTCGTTTTCTCCTATTTCTGATAATGATAGGTCTTCATTATAGTATAGGTCCATATATTTTTGTTGGGTTTTTGTAAGTAGTTTTCCATATAAGCTTAGTAGTATACTTATTTGTATTTTTTCTTCCAATTTTATCCTTCTTTCTATATGGTTTTGGGCATAAAAAATTCTGTTACTTTGATTTAGTAACAGATATTTTGTAAGCTATATCTGTAATACGAATATAGTTTACACTTTTTTTGTTTATTTGTCAAGCTTTTTTGCTTTTTTATTTAAAATAATGTGTCATAAAATTTTATAAGTCAAATTATTTTAATTTTTTGGCCTATAATAATTTATAGGTCAAATTTTTTGATTTTTTTGACCTATAAATTTTCTTCAATATATTTCTCAACTAAAGTTACCAAAGCCTGTTCTAATCTATGAATAGATAAATCTTTCGAAATTTTAGGACTCACTTAAAACCACTCCTTCCTTTTTTACATTCATATAAAAAGGTAATGCATCTAGCCAATAATTAAATTTATCTATGTTTTTTATCAGTGGAGATAACATAATATCAAAGTCATTTTCTTCTTCTATATCATAAGCCAAATAGGATATTTTCTTTCTATATTCATCTATTTCATCATCACTAAAATCTGTCAATATCATTATATCTATGTCTGAACTATTATTATAATCCCCTCTAGCATATGAACCATATAATATAATTCTCCTTACTCTTTTTCCTAAAATTTTATTTATTTCTAATGTAAATTTTTGTAATGCTTGATTTATATTTTGAGGAATATTTGGCATTTTTATTACCTACTCTTTCATTATAAATTTTATTTTTAGTTTAAAGAATAATTCTAGTAGAACCTTGATTTCAACTTCGTTAACTTCTTTTAAACATTTTCTTTATTTTCCTTAAAATTTTTGTAAATATATTTTCTTTATATTTAACTAAAGAAGATTTTTCTTTTGTTTCTGCTTGTTTTCCTTCTTTTCTGTTATTAAATAAATTTTCATACTGATAATTTTTAGCTTTTTTCTCTTCCATCCTAGCATCGTAAAATTTATAGTATTCTTTCAATTTATTTTTTTGCGATTGGCTTAAAACATATTTATTTAAAATAGCATATAATATTTCCTTTGTTTCTTCTAATAATTCATCTGTATTTATATATTGTTTGTCCATACTTTCTCTTATTGTATCAATCAAATCGCTAGGAATTTTATTTCTATTAATTTCACTAAAATCATTCAAAATATAATATGTTTGTGCCAATGCCTGTTTACTAATACTTGTTACATTCATATTTAATCATTTCCTTTTTCAATATTTTTCTCTTGCTCTAATGCTGATAAATATTGATTTCCTCTTTTTCTTTGTTCTGGTGTTAATCTTTTTAATTTTCCAAGAAGATATGCCTCTGCATTTTTGTAATAATTTTTATCACGTTTATCAAATTTTCTCTTCCATACTGCTTGATTATTAGCTTTCTTTTTCTTATCATTTTCCTCAATATCTTTTAATTTTTTAAGAAGTGGCTCTAATTCCGATGTTTCACTAGTTTCTATTGATTTTTCTTGAGAAACTACTTGTTCTACATCTCTTTTATCTGATAAATCTTCCCACTTAATACTATACTTTTTTAATTCTTCTAATATAGCATTAAGTTCTTCGTCTTCAGTTTCTTCTGCCGCATTATCTTTGCTTTGTTCCTGAACTGGTATTTTTTCTTTGCTATCAGCTTTTTTCATTTGCTCAACTGTTTTTGTATCAAAGCAAAAATTCTTTTCATCAACTCCATATTCTTTACCAACTTCTATTATTTCATTCCTTACAGCTTGTATAAAATCCAAATCTCTTTCTGCAACTTCTGATTCTGATAATCCTTTCGCATTTGGATGATACAAAATATATCGTTCATAAGCATTTTTAATGGCATCTTCTATTACTTTAGCTCTAACTTTATTAAAAGATGTCGTTTCCTCATTTAGCAATATGGTAGGTTCCGAACCATAACCTAGCCAACCATCTATATTACCTGCAAGAATAGCTGGCTTAAGGCAAGTATCTTCTGGCACTTTTTCTTTTATTTTTTTTAGCATATTAATAGTTCTTAATAGATTTTCATCATCTGTCCAAAGTACAATTGTATCATCTCTATGAGCATCATTATATTTGAAAAAAATAGGAATATTGTTTTTATTAAAATTGTTTATTATTTTTCCTATCACATCATATTTACGTACACTATCACAATTTATATACAATCTATGCTTAACTTCAATAGGCTCACTTTCAAACAAATCAGTTGATGAAATATAGTCCCACCCTGATTGAAATATTTCATAATTATATTTTTCATAAGCATTTTCCAATCCATAATTACTCTTTAGCTCTTTTTGAATTTTTCTAAAATTTTCCATACTAACACTTTCATTTATTGGCTTTAAGTAGCTTTGCAACATTGTAAATTCATTGCTATAGTAACCTTCTTCTTTTCCGTAAAATTTTGCATACCTCTCAGGTGTCATTTCTACAATATTAGACACCCAAGTTGAAAATCTCCAATAATCAAGTACCTCTTCTTTATATGAGTTGTATCCAATATATTGTTTATCTTTAGAATTACACTTTAACACAGCATTATAAAAATCCCTATTATTTTTTCTACTATCAGAGTATGTTCTTATAATTTTTTTTAATTTCTCAATATCATCAAGTGGACTTTGAACACTTCTATATAAATCCATTAATTTTTCCATAAAAATTCTCCTTAATCATTTTATTTAACTTTTAGCAAAAAGAACCGTCCCCAATAGAAAATCCTCTCAAAAAATCTCCTACATTCATTCTCTTAGCATTCTCACCTTGAATTTCCCCCACTGAAATCACACCATCAATAGTTTTAATAAACAATCCCTTCTTACTATCAGCCAAAAGTACATCTCCAGCTTCCTTATCACTAAAATCCATATTACCTAAAACCTTTCCAAGTTCTACATCATCCTCATCAAAAGCCCTAACTTTCCAAAATTTAATCTTCTTACCATCAAACAAAGAATATGCTCCCATAATAGGATTTAAACCTCTAACAAGATTCTTAATTTCTTTAGCATTCTTACTTTGCCAATCAATTTTAGCCATCTCCTTAGAAAGCATAGGAGCAACCGTAAAGTCCTCGCCTTGTGGAATTCTATTTACTGTACCATTTTCAATTTCGTCCAAAGTTCTAACTAAAAGATTACCACCAATTACAGACAATCTCTCCCAAAGTTCGCCTGTTGTTTCATCTTCCCCAATTTGAACCTCTTCCTTTAAAATCATATCACCAGTATCCATACCTACATCCATATACATAGTAGTAACACCAGTTGTCTTATCTCCATTAAGCACAGCCCACTGAATAGGTGCTGCACCTCTGTATTTTGGAAGAAGTGATGCATGTACATTTATGCAGCCATACTTTGGAATATCTAAAATTTCTTTTGGCAAAATTTTTCCGTATGCCACAACACATATAACATCTGGATTTAGTCCTTTTAGTGTTTCTATAAAATCATCATTTCCTCTTACCTTTAATGGTTGATATACTGGTATATTTTTTTCGATAGCAACTTCCTTTACAGGTGTAGCAAGCATTTTCATCCCACGGCCTTTTGGTCTATCTGGATTTGTTACAACAGCCATTATGTTATGGCCTTTTTCGATAATTGCTTTTAGAGATTCAGCCGCAAAATCTGGCGTTCCCATAAAAATTATATTCATTTTTCTTTCCTTTCCCGAAAGGGACCGGGTCTTTTCTGTCCCATTGCACAAAAAAGACCCGGTCCCTTTTGTCCCATTTGTCATTTAATCTTTTGGAGAAACATACTCCAAAGTACCCGGCTCAACCAAATCTACAAATAGAACTCCATTTAAATGATCTACCTCATGGCATACAGCTTGTGCTAATAAATCTTTTGCTTTTAATTTCACCTTTTTAGCTTCTCTATCATAAAATTCCACAACAACTTCGATTGGTCTAACAACTTTTCCAAATTCATTAGGAAAACTTAAGCATCCCTCTTCACATTCCTTAGAACCCTTTGTTTTTAATATTTTTGGATTTATCAAAACATAAGGGCCTTTATCATCATCTACATCAATTACAATAATTTGTTTTAAAATTCCAACTTGAACAGCAGCTAGTCCAACTCCATTAAAATGATACATTGTTTCTAACATATCATCTATTAGACTTTGATTCTTTTCTGCTGTTATGTCATCAATATTTACTTCTCTTGATTTCTTTCTTAATATTTCGTCTCCTTGTTCTCTTATTTTTCTTAGTGCCATTCTTATCTTCCTTTCTT
>UMCY01042334.1_pt1 | contig 21368 bp, 16 predicted proteins | sample 1964351 | NCBI WGS metagenome assembly UMCY01 (sample SAMEA4835980, study PRJEB28245) | human gut metagenome | biome: gut microbiome; material: fecal sample | place: Denmark | collected 2008 | reverse complement strand
GTCCGTACGTTAAGAATGTGTGTTAAACAACAATATTCCTACTTAGTTCCTGTAGAACCGAATCCGCCATCTCCACGAACTGTATCACTTAATTCCTGCACTTCATTAAAAGCAGCTGTTATATAAGGAGCAAGTACAATCTGTGCAACTCTGTCACCTGGTTCTATAGTAACAGCGGCATCAGAGTGGTTGTATAGGGCAACTATTATCTCTCCCCTGTAGTCAGAATCAATAACACCTACTTTGTTGGCAGGAGCAACACCCTTTTTGCATGCCATACCGCTTCTTGCATAAATAAGACCAACAAGACCAGCGGGTATCTCCATGGCAATACCTGTTTTGATGAATTCAGTTGTGCCAGGTTTTATAGTGACTGCTTCTGTCATACCTGAATAAAGGTCTGCACCAGCTGAGTATTCAGTTCCGTAAGTTGGTATAATAGCATCAGGTGTAAGTTTTTTAATATTTACATTTTGTTTCATAAAAATAAATCCTCATTTCTATATATTGTGATTAGCATAAATAGCTTTAGTAACCATCAGCTATGACTATATGCCCCTCCTTAAGCGAGGTTTGTACATCAATAGTTCTCTGGTTAGATGATCCTTTGAATTTTAACATCATATCCTTTAGTGGTTCAACAAACTTCCCATCAACACATATGTCGATGAAAGACAGCATTCTTGCAGTCTCTGGGTATGTGTTATACATACGCTCCATAATATCTTTATCAAACAGATAGCCTGTAAAACACCATATATTCTTATCAGGATATACCTGTTTTACTCTTTCTAATAAAGGAAGAAGTCCTTTCTGGTTAGCTGGTTCGAAGGGCTCACCACCAAGAAGAGTTAATCCTGCTATATAAGAAGGCTTCATTGATTCTATTATTTCATCAATAGTTTCATCAGTAAATGGCATGCCATAATTAAAATCCCATGCAACCTCGTTAAAGCAACCCTTACAGTGATGAGTGCAGCCACTTACAAATATACTTGTTCTTACGCCGGGACCATTGGCAATATCATTATATTTTATTTCAGCATAATTCAAAGTGTACAGTCCTTTCTGTGAATAAATTTACCTTCATGCTTAGTACTGATTGCTAACTTAAAGCAGGTAAAGGTCAATTAATATGTATAATATCATAAAAAGGACAATCTTAACAGTAGTTAGCAGATATTAATGTGAGTATAATAAGATATAAGTTAAATATGAAAAAAAACCGGTAAAAACCCATATTAATACAGTTTTGTTGTGTTAAAAATGGTTTGCACAGTGGAATAACAAGGAGGAATAAAGCATGTTAGATATTTATCTGGATAAGTTATATAGGTATCCAAGAATTCAGGAATGCGTCAGTGTAGCAGTTCCATTTAAGAAAGGTGAACTTAAAAGCATATCAGAGATAGCAGTATTACAGAATGGAAAGGAATGTATTATACAGCCTGAAGTGACATCAAGCTATGATGATGGAAGTGTTAAGTTTCTGTTTATAAGCTTTATGGCAGATCTCCCAGCTAACAAGCGCACAAAAGTGATTCTTTCTGTAAGCAGTGAAGAGTATGATAAAGCTGTAGAAGCTTCTAAGCTGTCTTATGATAATCCTATAGAAAAGGATGTAAATGTACACAAAGCTGCAGTGTGTGTAAAGAAGACAGAAGCAGGTTATACAGTAAACAGTGGTGAATTAGAGTTTGATGTATCTGATAACTCTGAAAGTATATTTACAAGGTTAGTTGATGGAAGAAAGATATATACCGAAGAGAACTTTGAAGGACCGGTTTTAAAGGACCGAGAAGGAAATGATTATAAGATGTCTATAGGAGAGTGGCGTGTAGTAAAGCCAGGTCCTGTAGAGGTAACACTTTCAGCTAAGGCTTATAATGTTGTTGAGGCTGATAAAGATGGAAATAAAACTGATAAAGGCGGAAATACAGCTTCTATAGATAAAGAAGATATAAAATATAAGAAAATAGAGTCTGAGATACGAATCACAGCCTATGCAGGAAAACCATGGGTAAACATATCATATAGAATAATCAATACATCAGACGAAGAACTTAATATAAAATCATTAGTATTTTATATTAAGAAATCAAAGGACAGCAGGATAACAGATAAGCTTGTACATATAGATATGGCAGCTGGCAACGATTCAACTGGATGTGGAGATATTCTTACAGACAATTCTAAGAACAATGGACCTATATTTATGACAAGAGGAATAGGAGAGCTTGATATGATAGAACACAGGGCTCCTGTTTCAGATATCAGGACTATAGTTGCCACTTCAAACTATAAGACAAGCTTTATCATAGGTAAGAATGGTGAAGAAGTAAATGAGACAATAGATGACAGCTATCTTATAAAAGAGGCTAATGAACATTATGCAGAAGTGTTATATGGAACATTTATGGCTGACTATACAGATGCTGATGATGGATTCTGCGTAACAGTGCATCAGGCACAGCAGAATTATCCTAAGGCAATCAAGTCATGTGCAGATGGTGTAGCGGTCATGCTTGTGCCAGAGGGCGTAGGTGAGATAACTATGCAGTCAGGTATGGCAAAAGAACAGAACTTCCTTATACACTGGCATAGTCCAGAAACTCATATATGGGAGATAGATAACAGAAGTCTTATATATCAGATGCCAGACAGACCATATATAGCACCTCAGATATTTAAAGAGTCTGGTGCAATGCTTGATGTATTTCCTGATAAATATGATGAAGATGTGGAAATAGCACTTATGGCAAAAGCAGATGGACATTCAAGATGCTATGGTATGCTTAACTGGGGTGATACAGTAGATATGGGATACACAGTCCAGGGAAGAGGTGGCGGAAAACCAGTCTGGAGCAACAATGAATATGACTATCCGCATGCCTGTGCACTTATGTATGCTAGAACAGGAGTAAGAAGATTCCTTGATTATTTGATAGTAGCAGCAAAACACTGGATGGATGTTGATATATGCCACTATAGCAGCAATCCTTTAAGAATCGGGGGACAATGGGAACATACAGCAGGGCATTGTAAGAATGGTGTTATGGTATGCTCACATGAATGGGTTGAAGGTCTTCTTGATTATTATCATTTTACAGGAGATGAGAGAGGATATGAGGCAGCTGTTGGAATCGGTGAAAATGTCTTAAGACTTCTTGAAACTCCGATGTATCAGGTGCCAGGTGAAGCCAATGCAAGGGAAACAGGCTGGGCACTTCGTACACTTATAGCACTTTATGTAGAAACTAATGATAAGAAATGGCTTGCTAAATGCGACTGGATCATAGACAGCTTCAAGAAATGGGAAGAAGAATATGGAGACTGGTTATCACCATACACAGATAATACAGCAATAAGAGTAGGTTTCATGATATCAGTTGCAGTCGGAAGTGTTATGAGATACTACAGAGTATTCCCAAGAGAGGATGTAAAACAGATGTTAATACATGCGGTGGATGATCTTGTAGAGAACTGCTATATGGATAACGGACTGTTCTACTATAAGGAACTTCCTAGTCTTGCAAGAAATGGTAACAACACACTTCTGCTTGAGTCACTTGCGATAGCTTATGAGCTTACAGGAGATGCCTCATATTTGAAGTATGGACTTAAAACATTCAGAAAAGCCATAAATGAAACATCTGGTGGATCAGTAGGCGTAAAGACAATAACAGACGATGCTGTCATATGTAAGGGTGATTCAGGAAAAGGCTTCGCACAGAGCTTTATACCACTGACTACATTTTATAATGCTATAAGTAAGAATGATATGAGCTTCTAATTGTTCCTGTTATAATTAATCGTACAATCTAGTACATCGTTTCGTGAATAACTATACCAATCGCGCAGGCAAGTGAAAGGTGTAGTTATTTCGAAAACGATGTACTAGTATCACATTAATAGATTATATAAAATAAGAGAGCCTCTGTAATGGTAGTATTTATTTATTATACAGTAATTATTATCATTACAGGGGCTTTTGTATCAGGTCAAAGTTTAAATAGAGCTTATATTTCAAGCTTAAATTGAACTTATAAGTGACATTTGGGCATTGATATGTTAAACTGAAATAAATCTGTAGATTTTAAATAGCATGATGTATGAATATAGTAAGACATATAAAATATTCAAGATTAAACACGCACACAAAAGAAGTTTAGTGATAAATGAGCGTAGAAAAGAGGATTAGTGTGAAAAATAAGATTTTTCACACGCAAGAATGGAGGATTATTATGAGAATAGGTATCAGAGCACATGATGTTGCATATGCACCACTTGATGAGCTTATCCCTAACATACATAAGCAGGGATTTCATTGTATGCATATAGCACTTTCAAAGTCTATAAAGGAGTTTAAGCCTGGAGTTGAGACTATGACACCTGGACTTGCTATGTATATTAAGGAGTTGTGTGCAGAGAATAAGGTTGATGTGGCAGTTCTTGGATGCTATCTTAATCTTTGCAATCCTAATCCTGAAAAGCATAAGGAGATAGTCGAGAAGTATAAAGCACATATAAGATTTGCAAGTATACTTGGATGTGGAGTTGTTGGAACAGAGACAGGTGCTGTCAATGAAGAGTACAAGTATGAACCAGCGAATCATTCAGATGAGGCACTTCAGTGTTTTATAGATAACCTAAGACCTATAGTTAAATATGCAGAACAGTTTGGCGTTATAGTAGCTATAGAGCCTGTATGGAAGCATATAGTCAACACAGTTGAGAGGGCAAGAAAGGTGCTTGATGCTATAGATTCTCCAAACCTTCAGATTATATTTGACCCTGTTAATCTTCTTTATACAGGAAACATTGATAAACAGGATGAGATTATAGAAAAAGCATTTGACCTGTTATTAAAAGATATCGCAGTAGTCCACTGCAAGGATTATGTAGTTGAGAACGATGAGCTTAAGTCAATAGCAGCAGGAACAGGTGGACTTAATTATCCACTTCTTCTTAAGAAAATCAAGGAACATAAGCCATATGTTCATTGTACACTTGAGAATACTGTTCCAGAAAATGCAGTGGCAACAAGAGAATTTATGGAAAAGTTATACGCTGAAGTATAATTAGAACCATTAACGAATGAATAGATTATGATATAATAAAACAGTCATATACAGGCTGTGCACCCGGATTATAGATACACGAGGGGGAGAGATTATATGCCAGAGAGCAATATAGAATTAGCAGGAAATAAGAATATTAAGACAAGCGAAGTAGAAAAATCAGTGGATACGCCGGCAGATTTTACAAGCCCGGAGGAGCTTTATAATGACCTTATAGAAAAAGTTAAAATGTATCATCCATCATCTGACCTTTCAGATATAGAACGTGCATATAAGGTTGCAAAAAAGGCTCATGAAGGCCAGTTTAGAAAGTCAGGTGAGCCATATATTATACATCCACTTTGTGTTGCTATTATATTAGCAGAGCTTGAGCTTGATAAAGAGTCTATTATAGCTGGTCTTTTACATGATGTTGTTGAAGATACTGTTATGACAAGTGAAGATGTGGCAAAAGAATTCGGCGATGAGGTTGCACTTTTAGTAGATGGTGTTACAAAGCTTACACAGCTTAACTATCAGCATGACAAGATAGAAGTGCAGGCAGAAAACTTAAGAAAAATGTTTCTTGCTATGGCTAAGGATATAAGAGTTATTCTTATAAAGCTTGCCGACAGACTTCACAATATGCGTACAATGCAGTACCAGTCACCAGCAAAGCAGGTGGAAAAGTCCAGAGAGACTATGGATATATATGCTCCTATAGCACATAGGCTTGGTATATCTAAGATTAAGGTAGAATTAGATGATCTTTCCATGAAATATCTTATGCCGGATACTTACAATGACCTTGTAAAGCAGGTGGATATCAACAGACCGGGTAGAGAAGCATTTATAAAGAGCATAATCAAGGAAGTCGGTATGCATATAAGCAATGCCGGTATAGAAGCAGAGATAGATGGAAGAGTTAAGCATTTCTTCTCAATCTATCGAAAGATGGTTAACCAGAATAAGACACTTGATCAGATATATGATATATTTGCAGTGCGTATTAAGGTTGACACAGTTAAAGACTGTTATGCGGCTTTAGGTGTAATACATGAGATGTACAAGCCTATTCCAGGAAGATTCAAGGATTATATAGCTATGCCGAAGCCTAACATGTATCAGTCACTACATACAACACTTATAGCATCCAATGGCCAGCCTTTTGAAGTACAGATAAGAACATATGAAATGCATAGAATAGCAGAATATGGTATTGCAGCTCACTGGAAGTATAAAGAAGGCAAAACAGGTGAGACAAACAAGAGTGAAGAGGCCAAGCTTAGCTGGTTAAGACAGATACTTGAATGGCAGAGAGATATGTCAGACAATAAGGAATTCTTATCATCTATTAAGAATGACCTTAATCTGTTTTCTGATTCGGTATACTGTTTCACACCTACAGGAGATGTAAAGACACTTCCGGCAGGTTCTAACCCTATAGACTTTGCTTACAGTATTCATAGTGCCGTTGGCAATAAGATGGTAGGTGCAAGAGTTAACGGAAAGCTTGTTAATATTGATTATGAGATAAAAAATGGTGACAGAATCGAGATTATAACTTCACAGAACTCAAAGGGACCAAGCCGTGACTGGTTATCTATGGTTAAGTCCACACAGGCACGTAACAAGATCAACCAGTGGTTTAAGCAGGAGCTTAAGGAAGACAATATAATAAAGGGTAAGGAGCTTATATCCAACTATTGTAAGGGAAAGGGCATAGTTCTTTCAGAGATAAATAAGCCTGAATTCGTAGAAAAGGCCTTAAGAAAATATGGCTATAAGGACTGGGATTCTATCATGGCTGCCGTCGGACATGGAGCTTTAAAAGAAGGGCAGATAGTCAATAAGCTTAATGAAGAATACTTAAAGACAAAGAAGGCTGAGATTACAGACAAGCAGGCACTTGAACAGATAGCAGCAAGTGAAAGCAAGGAAAAGGAGAATGATAATAAAAAGGGCAAGGGTGGAATCGTTGTTAAAGGAATCCACGATGTTGCGGTCAGATTCTCCAGATGCTGTAATCCTGTTCCAGGTGATGAAATAGTAGGTTTTGTTACAAGAGGAAGAGGTATCTCAATCCACAGAACAGACTGTATCAACATACTAAACTTCCCGGCAAGTGAGCGTGCAAGACTCATAGAAGCAGAGTGGGAACAGACAGAGAACAAAGATGAAAAATACAGTGCTGAGATTAACATATTTGCAGGTAACAGAAAAGGTCTTATTGTTGATATATCAAGATTGTTTACAGAAGCTAACATAGACGTAAGATTCATGAACAGCCGTGTAAACAAGAAGAATATTGCAACTATTAACTTAGGATTTGTGGTATCAGGTAAGGAAGAGCTTAACAGACTTATCGACAAGCTAAGAAAAATAGATGGTGTCACAGATATTGAGAGAGCTACGGGCTGATAAAGACAAGTACCGGCAGAAAAGGTATTATCTGAATTCAGATAATGCAGAAGCTTGTGTGCAGTGGATATAGCAATATAGAATATAAATAACAAACATAATGTGTAAAATATAGCATATAAATGTTACAGTTAAGAGCCGTTGTCGGGATTATTCTTGATAACGGCTTTTTGATAGCATATAATGATATTACGATGATATATAGGTTCTCGTAAATTGCAAAGCAATGGGTTGGGCTATATGCATTAATTGGTGGCAAATATTAAAAATAATAATATAAAGAAAAGGAAAAGTTATGTATAAAATAGATTCAAGAATATTAGGAATGGTAGGCACTAACTGCTATCTGTTATGTAATATGGATATTAAAGAGTGTGTTCTTATAGATCCAGCAGACAGCCAGGATGAGATAAGCAGAATGATAGATGAATCAGGATGCAGTCTTAAGGGAATATTGTTAACACATGGACATTTTGACCATATTATGGCAGCAGATGCCGTAAGAGATAAATATGGTGTTAAAGTATATGCATCATGTGATGAGAAGAATACACTTGAACAGCCACATATTAATCTTGGTGAAGCATATGGGCTTAAGCTTTCAGTAAAAGCAGATGTATGGCATAAAGATGGCGAAATACTTAAACTTGCAGGATTTGATATAGAAGCACTTCATACTCCGGGACATACAGAAGGTGGAAGTTGTTATTATATAAGAGAAATAGGAGTGCTTTTTTCAGGAGATACATTATTCTGTGGCTCAGTTGGAAGAACGGATTTTCCTGGAGGTAGCATGAGCGAAATAGTGCGTTCAATAAAAGAAAAAGTAATGGTACTTCCTGATGATACGAAGGTATATCCGGGACACGGAGAAGGCACAAGTGTTGGTTATGAAAGAGAGAATAATCCGTTTCTGGTGAATTAAGATTTTCAATTTAGAATTGATTTATAAATTTTATATTTTATTATGTATATATAGACTAGACAGAATATTTAATATTGTGTGCAGGTAGTGTTTTTTGGGGAAGCTGTGTACAGAGAGGAACAATGATGATATATATTAAAATAGACGATAATACATTTTATGATGATGCCATAGTGCTGGTGCGTTCATTCTATCCCAGAACAGAAGTTACAGCATATAAAGAAAGCGATAGTTCAAGTGATAATCAGAAAGACAAATTAAAAAATAATTTGAAAGATAATTCAAAAAACGATTCAAAAGATATGTCGGATGATATGGTTATAGACATAAAGGTACCAGATGTTACAGGACTTAACAAAAGCCAGATGCATGATAAGTTCAAGTCATATCTATACGACTATCTTAGTAAAAAGACCGGAAAGACACTTCCGTGGGGATATCTTACGGGAGTGCGCCCAAGTAAGATAGCATATATGATGCTTGAAGATGGTGAAAGCGAAGAAACGATAAAAAGACATTTTATGGATAAGCATAAGGCAAGTGAGCAGAAAGCAGAACTTGCACTTAATGTGGCCAGAAAAGAAATGGATATATTGAATCGTATAGATTATAAAAATGGTTATAGTCTGTATATAGGAATTCCATTCTGCCCAAGTATATGCTTGTATTGTTCATTTTCATCATATGCACTTGGAGCCTATAAAGATTACGTTGATAGTTATCTTGATGCACTTATTAAGGAAATGGAATTCGTATCAGGAGCCATGAAGGGGAGAAGACTTGATACAGTATACTTTGGTGGTGGTACACCAACAACGCTTAGTGCAGCGCAGCTTGACAGACTGATAACAGAACTTAAAAGACTGTTTGATATAGATGGATGTCATGAATTCACAGTAGAAGCAGGTCGTCCAGATAGTATAACACTTGATAAGCTTAAGGTGCTTAAGAAACATAATGTTGGAAGAATCTCTATCAATCCACAGACGATGAATCAGAAAACGCTTGATCTGATAGGCAGGAAGCATACTGTAGAACAGATAAAGAATGTATACAATATGGCAAGAGAAGAAGGCTTCGATAATATAAATATGGATATAATACTTGGTCTTGTCGGTGAGGATGTTGACGAAGTAAAGCATACACTTAGCGAGATACAGGCTATGAATCCGGAAAGTCTTACGGTACATTCACTTGCCATAAAGAGAGCAGCCGCGCTTAATATATGGAGAGATAAGTACAAGCAGCTGTCAACAAAAAATACGGATGAGATCATAAGAATGACAGAGGAAACAGCAAAAAAGCTTGATATGGAACCATATTATATGTACAGACAGAAGAATATGGCTGGAAACTTTGAAAATGTAGGATATTCAAAGGAAGGTAAGGAGTGTATATATAACATACTTATTATGGAGGAAAAACAGACCATAATAGCATGTGGAGCCGGAGCAAGCAGCAAAGTTGTTTTCCATAATGAGTCGGATGATAATCATTCAGTAAGGATTGAGAGAATAGAGAATGTCAAGGATGTAAGGAATTATATCAGCAGAATAGATGAGATGATTGAAAGAAAGCGGGAATTCTTTAAAGATAACCAGTTCTAGGAAGATATAAAATATAATAGTTGTGAGTTTGTCAGATAAAGTACATAAGTGGGGCGAAGCATTAAGAGACATGTTCTTAATGCTTACATCCCACTTATTGTTTAATATTTAAGCGGGCAAAAAACTACTACAGCTTTTTTTTAATAGCCTCTCTTTTATCAATATCAATATCAAGTATGTCCATAGCTTCATCAGCAGATTTGCCAAGCTTTGTCATGATATTTTTAATGGCGGCGATATGTCCTTCCTCAAGTCCAGCGGAACGTCCTTCCTCAAGTCCAGCAGCACGCCCTTCTTCAAGTCCAGCAGCACGTCCTTCTTCAAGTCCAGCAGTGCGGGCTTCTTCACGGAGAATCTCCATAACGCCTTCTTCATCGTATTCAAATATACTCACATCAATTACCTCTTCTCTATGCTTTATAAAGAAATCTGATAGAATATCCTCTTTTATACATTCATCTACAGCTTCGATAACTGATGTCCTGACATCCAGACCGGATAAATCCATTTTATTACGTACTTTGGTGACAAAAGTCATATAATCTCTGAGTGACTTGCAGCGGTTTAATATGTTATCCGTGAATAATCCGTTTATGGCTGGTCTGATATTATTATCAAAAAAGTTGTCATCAGTAGTGCTATGTATAATATCAGTTGCCTCTTCAGCAGGATTAAGATTAATAACCGTAACGATTAACTCAAGCTCTGGATGCTTTGTAGGATGTTCAAACATATCTGACAACTTAAGAATTTTAATACGCTCTTTCATACGTTCTCTTCCATTATAGAATGTAATAAAATGTGGAGTTGGAATCTTAAGCATACTTCTTTTATGAAGCATATTATTAGGAAATATATTCCTGTATACTTCTGAGCCATAGTGTAAGAACCTTAATGGCATATTAAAATTAAGTGATGACTGCTGTTCAAACATATATAACTCATAGCTGAATACAAATGAGGCATCATTCTTATACTTCATATACACGCCACCTTTTAGCGTTGTTATGCTAAGATTATCAGTGTCTGTATGAGATGAGTTATTCAGGGCATTGTATAAATCCAGTAAATTCTTCTTATCTGAATATAATAGACAAAATACGTTATCACTATATCGTTTGGTTGTATTAGAGGAGCTACTATCATTTTTAATAATTATATTGTTATCAGTGTTTTTGTTGTAATAATTATTATCTTTATCGTTAATTTTCATAAGCAAAATCTCCTTAAAACTTCATTTATTCAATAGGTAAAATTAACAACAGGCAATTCTGCTATGAAATCATATATATTTTAACATGTGGTCAAATATATAACAAGTGAGTTGTTACATCAGGTACATCATATGATAAAATGATCATAATATAGAATCATGCCTTGTTGTGTATATATGGGTATAATCTGATAATAAAATGCTGTACTGAATCCAGTGTGATACATAAGAAATGCGTAATATAGAACTTTAATATAAGCATATAATACACATTCAAGACTTAATTAAGTATAGTTATACTATATAATGTGTGATTTAAAATGTCAATAGATAATAAATAAAAAATACAAAAAATATATAGTAGAGAGAAATAAAAAAATAGTAAATATACAAATTGTTGAATAAATAGTAATGGCGGCTTTATTTAGATGATATGTGTTAAAAATATCAGTTTGATTTTCCTATAGATTCAATAAAAAAGTGATATGCTGTCTCAATCTTTTGGGACTTATAACAGTTGATGAAAAGGTAGCTGCTGCAATGATGACTAGAGAATACATGACAATGGAAAGTGTTTTACTGTCAGATGAAGAGTTTAAAGTTGATACGTAAAGTTAATATATAGGTTGATATGAATAAAATCTTTTATTTATTATTAAATGATGATACACTATGAATATATTTGTATTGGAGATATAGAGTGTTATAAGTTTCTGGAATGAGGGAAAACACTTGATTAAAGGATAGGTACTAATGTTGAATATATCTGGTATTAAATTAGAAAATTTTACAGTTTTTAAAGATGTAGAACTTAAGTTTGGTAAAGGAATTAATGTTTTTATAGGTGAACATGGAACAGGTAAAATACATATATTAAAAGCATTATATTCTGCCTGTCGTTATCAAACTCTAAGATTCTGTTTTCTAATAAAATTGTTCGTACATTATATCCAGATGGTTATAAAATATCGAGATTAATTACTAGAGGAATAGGCAATAAAAGTACCAATATAGCTAAGATTAGAGTGAGTGCAAAGAATGACGTACAATGTCTAGCAAAAAATCTTACTATGGAGTTTAATCATAAAACAAAAAACTGGGATGCAATAATAAAAAGAGAAGAAGGCTGGAAAAATGAATTCAGAAATACAAGCAGTATATACATTCCTGCCAAAAAAATTCTATCTAACAGCTACAATCAAATTATGGTAGATTTATGTTAAAACTAGTATAAAAAATATATCAACCAGTGTCCATGCATCAATATACATAGTTCACTGGTGGGTATTGTGCAAGATATGTATATGATAGGTGATAGAAGATAGGAGAGAAATATGCCATTAGAAAAAGGTGGAAGAGCAGATAAACAGGGGAATAGTTATGAGATTAATTGTGTGATATATGAACTGCTTAAGGTACTTGATGAGGTGAATTACAGTGTTGTGATAGAAGCACTTGGGGAAGATGAAGCAGGGACAGACATACTTGTAACAGATATGTCCGGACACAGGGAACATCAGCAGTGCAAGTCAAGAAATGCAAGTAAAGAAAGCTGGAATATGTCAGACCTTAAGGCAAGAGGTATATTAGAAGCATGGAGAAAACAGCTTAACAGAGATAATGAGAGAAGAGTTGCGCTTGTAAGTCCATTGGCATGTACATTTTTATATGATATGCATAAAAGAGCTGTCAATACAAGTGGAAGTGCAGAGGATTTTTATAAGATACAGATAGCAAAAAGCAGTACAGAGTTCAATAAATTTTATAAAAGCTTCTGTGAAGAGATGGGATTAAGAATAGAGCAGAAAAATACAGAGGCTGACAGGAAAGAAACAGATGAACGTCAGGACGATAGTAATGAGAATAATAACTATAAAAATGTTCTTAAAAGTATAGAATGTCTTAAAAGAATATCATATAAACAAATGTCTGAATATCAACTTAACGAGTTCATAAGCATGAATATACGTTACCGGTTTAGCAGCGAGGAAAGTAAAGTGTATAATGCCTTGGTTTCCTATGTTGTTATGGGTGATATATTAGGGCAGGAGCTTACACAGCAGAAGATAATGGATTATCTTAATGAACAGGGGATAATATTTAGCCTTAGGGATGGTGATAAGAGGATTGCACCAAGAATAAATGAGCTGAATGAAGAATATAAGGAAAAGTTTATACCTTTAAAAAGCGGTTTCGTGCATAGAGAAGAAGCTGACGAATGTATACAGGCTATAGAGGCTGATAAACATATAATCATATCGGGAAGTGCCGGCTGCGGTAAGAGTGGCTGTGCAGAGGCAGTTCTTAAATACTGTGAACAAAAGGGAATTGTACATATTGCTATAAAGCTAGATGTAAGAATTCCTAATAGGAGCTGTGAAAAATGGGGTCAGGAACTGGGATTTCAAAATTCTATAGTTTACGCAATCCACAATATATCTCAGAATGAAAAAGCAGTTATTATACTTGACCAGTTAGATGCACTTCGATGGACACAGGCTAACTCAGCGGAAGCTGTAACAGTGTGTATGGAATTAATCAGACAGGTGAAATTCTTTAACGAAATACGTGATAAAAAGATAATAATAGTATTTGTATGCAGAAGCTATGACCTTGAAAATGATAACAACATAAAGGGATTATTCAGAAAGCAGAATAATTCAGGTGCAGAAGCTTCACAGGATGATGAATGGAAAGTAATAAAGGTAGATTGTTTTAAAGAAGATACTGTAAAGAAAGTTGTTGGCAGTGAATATAATAAAATGTCTGTCAGGCTGAAAAATCTATTGAAAATACCTAGTAATCTGTATATATGGCAGCATCTGGATAAGGAGAGTTCATATGATGGCTGTCTGACAACAAGCCACCTTATAGATAAATGGTTTGAGCAGATATGCATGAAGAGCAGATTATGTGGTATAACAGAGCAATCCGTTTCTGAGGCGAAAACAGATATTATAAACAGACTTGATGATATGGGACGTTTATATGTGCCAAAACAAATACTTAAAATAGATGTATCAACACTTGATTATCTTATATCGTCAGAACTTATAGTTGTGCAGGGAAACAAAGTAGGTTTCGTACATCAGTCGATACTTGATTACTTTATATCACAGAATATGCTGGAAAAATATTATGACGGGGCATCAATAGATGAGATTATTGGAGAGAAAAGCAGGCAGACTCCGACTAAAAGATATCAGGTACAGATGTTTTTACAGAACATTTTAGAGCTTGACAGTGCAGAATTTATTGATGCAGGCGGAAATATGCTTGCTTCAGATAACATAAGATATTATATAAAGTATCTTTTTTATGAAATATTAGGACAGATAAATAATCCAGATGATAATATAACAACATTTATTATTGATAACTGCGACAGCGAAGAGTATGGAAGTTACCTTATCAGAAATACAATATATGGCAGGAAAGACTATGTAAATATATTACTTACTAATGAAATTATGGAGAAATGGTATAATATTCCTGATAAAAAAGAGATTGTTTTTAATCTGCTAATCAGTATGAGCATAGACCTTACAGAGGAGGCAGTGGAATTTATCAGAAAGCACGCATTTATAAGTAAAGAAGATGATGCGATGTTTATGAGGTGCTTCCATTATGATATAACACAGGAAAGTGATGCTGTGTTTGAACTTAGAATGATGTTTTACAAGCATTATCCGGAATTTGCAAAAGATGTCTATATAGACATAAAAAAGATGATGGATGGCTTTGAGAAAAGAACAGTAAGACTTATAGCCTTCTGGTTAAAGAGAAAGATAAATAGTAAGGGAAAATCATTGTATCATTATGAAGAAGACCTGATAAGTTCTGATGGTGAATATATTATAAAAAATGCAGATTATATTCTTGATGAGCTGCTTGGATGTCTTTCTAAGGAGAAAGGAAGATATATCAAATATGGTGATTGGTCATATAATCATGCATATATGGGGAATATTGAGAGGGTGAGTGTGGAGCTGGTGAAAAAGGCAGCAGTTGCACTTGCTGATAATTCGCCGGACACTTTCTGGCAGTATTTTGAGCCATATATGGGAATGGGATATGCTGTTTACAATGAAATAATATTAACAGGACTTGCACACCTTCCGGTCAGATACAGCGATAGAATTATAGATTATATAACAGAAAGCTTTAATGATAATGTATTTGACTATACGAGCGGCGCAGATAATGAGCTGGAACTTGTTAAAAAAGTGCTGCTAAAGCATACATCAGAATGTAGTGATGAAACATTTTCCAGACTTGAAAGCATAATATATTATTATGTGTCACCAGATGCCCTGCAAATGTATAAAAACAGAATAGAATACAATCAGGATAAAGAAATACGCCCTGTTTACTGGAGTTACTGGGGTGCCCTGCAATATGAATTATTACCTTGTCTGCCAGAAGAAAGAATAAGTAAAAAGAGCAGAGAATTAATACAAGTTCTTTGCAGACGGTTTGATACAGTAAAAACTTGTTATGTAAATGATAATGACCATTCAGGCTGGGTAAAATCTCCGGTAGCAGGTAAAAAAATAAGCGCAAAACAATGGATAAGAATAATAACTAATGAGAAATTAAAAAACAGACAACATTCTAAATGGATATCTGTTAAAGGTGGTTTTATAGAAAGTTCGTATGACACATTCATTCAAGACTTTGAACTGGAAGTAAAGCAAAATCCAGTGGAAATGATAGAGCTTGTATTAAGTCATAAAGACGACATTCCACAGGTATTTGTAGATGCATTATTTATGGGTGTAAATATGTCAGAGCGGCTTTCAGATGTAGACAGCAGTATTGTTGAAAGAATGCTGCTTGAATGTCCATGCGATATGGAAAGCCATAGAGCTTCATATTTTTGTGGAATAATTGAGATATTAAGCAGTGTAAGGTGGTCAGAAGAAGTCCTTTGTGAACTTAAAAATATTGCAGTAAATCATCACAATCCTGACAATGATAAACCATGTGTTACAAGTCAGGATGACAAGGAGATGAAAAGCTGCCATATGCTTCAGAGTAATGCGCTTAACTGTGTCAGAGGAAGAGCAGTAAGAACTATAGGAAAACTTCTTGAAGATAATAAATCATTATACGAAGAATTTGCAGATATTATTGATAAGGCAGTAAGGGATGATAATGCCGCAGTGCGTTACGCTGCATTATATGCTTTGTGTCCGGCATATAATATTGACAGACAGTGGGCAGAAGAAAGAATATTATATACATTGGAAAGGGATGTCCGTACATTAAGCTTCTCAGGCTCAAAGAATGTGTTATTCTATCTTTATCCTAAATACAAGGAAAGAGTTATTGATATAATAAGTAAGGCTTATGAGTCAGATGATAAAAAACTGACTGATACAGCGAGCTATATGGTATGTGAATTCTATATAAGATATGGTGAATTCACAGATATTATGAGTACACCAACGGATAAAAACGAGGAGCAGGTAAAAGCTATATTAGATATGGCGATAATGTATCTTGAAGTTGATAAATACCGCGAAGCTGCCAAGAAGATTATACTTGATTATAGGAATACAGATATAGATGTTGAATTTCCATTATCAAAAATGTTCTATGACAAGTATATAGATGTAAAACGTGACAGACAATTCCTGCAGGAATTCATAAAGACCAATCTTAGCAGAAGAATTGTCGATTCATTTATGCACTTCCTGACAGAAAGCGCCGTATCGGTTGTGGATTACTCAGATATAATAATAGAATTATGTGAAAATGTTTTATCTATGGATAATGATGAACTGCAAAAACAGTGTGGCTTAACAGCTTCAATTTCCGAGCTTATCATAACACTATACGATGAAACCTCTAACTCCAACATAACATCACATAAAAAGACAGCCCAGAAATGTATGGAATTGTGGGATGTAATGTTTGAAAGACAAATCGGGGCAGTGAGAAGGATTAGTGAGAAGATGATGGAGAGGTGAGTGGAATATTAAAATTATTTAGAAATTATGTATCCGTCTGAATAATAAAGTACTTGCGTATAAAAAGATGGGATTTTAACATGTGGTTAAATATATAACAAGTGAGTTGTTACATCACTTACATCATATGATAAAATGATCATAATATAGAATCATGCCTTGTTGTGTATATATGGGTAAAATCTGATAATAAAATGCTGTACTGAATCCAGTGTGATACATAAGAAATGCGTAATATAGAACTTTAATATAAGCATATAATACACATTCAAGACTTAATTAAGTATAGTTATACTATATAATACATAATTTGAAATGTCAATATATAATAAATAAAAAATACAAAAAATATATAGCAAAAATAGCAAATATATAAATTGTTGAATAAATAGTAATGGCAGCTTCATTTATCTGTTAGGACTTATGACAGTTGATAAAAAGGTAGCTGCTGCAATGATGACTAGAGAATACATGACAATGGAAAGTGTTTTACTGTCAGATGAAGTGATTAAAGTTGATACGTAAAGTTAATATATAAGTTGATATAAGTTGACATGAAATATTACTTGCATATAAAAAGATATGAATGATATACTATGTATAATTATATGTTATAAACAAAGCTAAATGCTACTGGGAGATTATTAATGTTGCAGTATATTGATGATAATATTCAGTTTTATCAAAAAAAATATTCAATAGAAGAAGTAGTGAGATTTTATACAAAAAATCGTATTAAATTCGTTAGATCAACAAGGCTGCCATCATATACATCTATATATTACAGCAATAGAACGACACAATTAATAGAGGCTATAGATATGGGGATGCCATTACCAGAAATATATGTTTCAGAACAGCAAAATGGTGACTTTGTAGTACTTGATAAAGATGAAAAGCTTTATAGTCTTATTAGTTATATATTAGGACGTAGTACGATTAACATTCATAATGAATATTATGAAAATATGCTTGATTTTGATGAGATGCAGCAAAATTATCCTGTTTTGGCAGGTAAGATACTAAGAACTATGGTTTCTATGCAAGTTATAGACTATAATACGCCCAAATATCTTCATATGTTTGCAGGAGATTATATATATAACTGGACTGCTAGTCAGGAGCATACTATTAGAAAAGAACTGTATAAGGATTATAGTATAGATGAATTAAAAAAAATAGGTGGTTATTTATATGATAACAGGATAAAAAGAAGTATAAATCTAACAGAATATGAGATATTGCAGATTGCTGCAATATGGGGGATTTATAATCATGAGATAAAAGTTGATGTAACAAGAAAAGCTCAGGAGCAGATGCTGATGGAGAAAACTATATTTAAAATATATGAAGATTACCAATATGTATGTCATTATGCGGAAGAACTTTTTAAAATTGTACATAGTGATATATTTGGTGACATTTTAAGAGAGTATCGTATTCTTGCATTAAATTCATCAAGAACAAAGAGTAAAAGGAGAGCTATAGTAACAGGGTTATGTATGTGTGATGAATACGATTGTCTTAGATTTAGAAGATGCATGGATAATGAGGAATTTATAAGGGATATAAGGTATTCAGAGATTACATATGAAAATGTGGACAAATGGCTTCGTTATATGTTTCGTAGGTGATAAAGATGATAGGGGATTAAAATGATTAGTAAATTAAATATAAAAGGATTAAAATGCTTTAATGATATTGAATTAACACTAAACAATCTGACATTGTTTGCAGGTAGAAATTCAATGGGAAAGTCTACGGTGATTCAAGCAATTCTGGCGCTTGTTCAGGAAGGAAATAATCCGTTTAGTGGAGAATATATTAATATTGGTAAAATATCAGAATTAAAGAACAGATATGTAGGAAGTACTCATATAGAAATATCAGTTAATGATAGTTATGCTAAGATAATGAAAGACGATTCCTCAGATGTAGAAATTATAGGAAAAAAGCAAAACTTAAATATAAAATATCTGTGTGCAGATAGAATAGGTGTTAGAGATACATATAGTAAAGAATTAAGCAACTCAGACGATATTGGAGTAAAGTGCGAATATGCATATCAGTATCTAGAAAAACATTCTGATGATAAATGGGAAGATAATATACTCGTATTTAATCCTAAATCAAAACTGACATTTGGAGGACAGGTTGATTATTGGCTTAATGAAATAGTTGGATATACAATCAGAGCTGAGGAAATAGAAAGAACAGAGTTAATAAGAGTTTCTTTTAATTCAGATGGTCTGGTCAATAATATAAGACCTAAGAATGTTGGAACTGGGGTTAGTTATATAGCTGAAATCATTATAGCGGCTTTATCATGTGTAGCAGGAGATATAGTTATAATAGAAAACCCGGAGATTCACCTTCATCCATCAGGACAATCCAAGTTTGTATCATTTTTAGCTTTCCTTGCAAAAAATGGAGTACAGGTCATAGTAGAAACTCATAGTGATCATATATACAATGCGGTAAGAAAGTGTATTCATAATGATGAAATTGAGTGTGAAGATGTAAGTATATATTTTTTTGAACAAATGAAGAATGGCACTAGTGAACCTGTATTTATACCGATTAATGAGGATGGTAAAGCAAAACAGCAACGAGATGGCTTTTTTGATCAGACAAAAAAAGATTTGGAAGAGATATTGGGGTGGTAAATGGAGTTTATACTTAACGATGAGTCACTAAGTGGTCAGTTTGACAGAGTGGATGATTTTTTGGATAGTTTAAGAGAAAATGTTAAATGCTTCCAAATAATAAATAATGGAGAAGAAAATCGAATATACAAAACATATAAATTTTACGAAAATAAAGTTACAGATTCTTATAGGTTATGTGATTTAAAAAAATATCATAATAATGATGAACTTGTTAAATTTTTAATACAACTGGATGAAATAATATATGAAAGTCCATATTGGGATAATGATTTTAAGCAGGATTTGGACGGAAGATATGTGTATAAAGATAATGATGTAAGCTGCACAGCAATAGCCGAAGCAGCTGAAAATAAAATACCATTGCTTTCATTTCGATGTGATGGTTATATAGATAAAGAACTTGAGGTGTATAAGGGGAAAGAATGTATAAGAGTACATTCAATATATACATCCAGATACTTAACATATAACTTTAGTAAAAAGCTAAAAATGAATAGGCTTGACCAGTTAAGAGCGATGTATAATAATACAAGAATAGATTGCTCAGTGCTTAATCAGGAATGTGGAATAAATGAACTTGAAGAGCAGGAGTTTGATTTATTAATTGGAACATTGGATAAATTCATAAAACATGAGTCGTGGGAGAGCATATCAACAGATGATGGTTTAGAATATAAAAAATATCATAATACTGCTAAGGATAATCCTTTTTGGAGATATAGAGATAAAACTATAATGAAATTCAGATTCAGCAGTGTTATGAGAGTGTTTGGCTATAGAAGAGGAGATAGATTCAGGGTTATAAGATTCGAAAGAGATCATAGATTAAGTGATAGTGGATAGAAGCTTCAGGTAAATATAATAAAGTAATAATGGTGGATAGATAGAGAATTCATTTCATCTGTCCACTATTATTGTTATATGGATTTGTTGACATGTAAACAGTAACATGCTTATTGTATTTTTTTTAATAACTAGTATAGCAACTTGACAATTATATTTTGTGTGCATATAATTTTCTAGATTAGACCATTAATATATGATAGAATATTAATGAAAATTTAATTTGTTAAACATCATACATGAGCATGTTGCTAGTTATTATCATAAGCAAAACATATTATTTCGAGGCGAAGGGGATAGTAACATTTAAACGACTTCACATCATATATGAGAGTTTTATACATAATGCGGAGGAATAAATGAAAGTAGTATTATTAGCCGGTGGATTTGGAACAAGAATAAGTGAGGAAAGCCAGTTTAAGCCAAAGCCTATGATTGAGATAGGTGGTAAACCAATACTTTGGCATATTATGAAAGAATATTCGTACTATGGTTTTGATGAATTTATCATATGTGCAGGTTATAAGCAGTATGTGATAAAAGAATGGTTTGCTGATTATTTCCTTCATAACAGTGATATTACATTTGACTTTACAAATGGTAAAGATGACATGATTGTTCATGAGCAGCACTGTGAGCCATGGAAGGTTACTGT
>UMCY01026803.1_pt1 | contig 21549 bp, 26 predicted proteins | sample 1964351 | NCBI WGS metagenome assembly UMCY01 (sample SAMEA4835980, study PRJEB28245) | human gut metagenome | biome: gut microbiome; material: fecal sample | place: Denmark | collected 2008 | reverse complement strand
CCGTCCCCAATCAGAAAAAATTATTGTTTCAAAATATATTTTTCGATTATTTCTTTAACTCTATCATATCTCTTACACAAATATAAATATCCAATCAATCCCTCCAAAGCAGTAGAATACATATATTCCTGCACATTTGAATTTTTAGGCAAGTGATGATTATTCGCATTTCTTCCTCTTCTTACAATGTCCTTTTCCTCATCTGTTAAATCATCATAAAATTCTCTCAAAAATTTTGCTTGTGCACCTGCTTTCACATATTTAATTGATTCTATATGTAATTTGTGTGGTTTTAAACTTGTATTATCTACAAGATAAGTTCTAATATATAACTCATATACACAGTCCCCTACATAAGCCCATATAAGAGGTGACATTTGATTGATTTCGCTTTCTTCTTTTTTTATTGGTATAAATTTTTCTATATTCAAATCTTACATCCTTTCTGCTTTTTCAAGTGTTATATTTCCTAATTTTCCGCTTCTAAAATCATCTAAAATTACTTTTGCTGTCTTTTCATCATCTATTTCCCCACCAGATATTATACAGCCTCTTTTTTTACCTATTTGCCTCATTATTTCATATATATTAAAATTTTCTGGCTCTGGTCTATTTAGTATGTCTTCTATAAATTCCTCAGATATTTTATATCTTTCTACAACATTTTTTCTATATTCTCCTAATAAAAGTTTTAATAATTGATATGCTACTTCAGTTTTTTCTAATACGTCATCTTTTATTGTCCCAGTAAATGATAGGTTTAAAGCTACCTGTTCGCTTTCAAATTTTGGCCATAATACTCCTGGTGTATCTAGTAATTCTATTTTTTCATTTATTCTTATCCACTGTTTTTTCTTGGTTACTCCTGGTTTGTTTCCAACTTCTAGTCTACTGTTTTTTGCAACTCTGTTTATAAATGATGATTTTCCGTACATTTGGTATTCCTAGTACCATCGCCCTGATTTTTCTTCCTGTTCTTCCTTTTTGTGCATATTCTTCCATTTCTGTTTGTTTTATTTTTTCTGTTGCTCTTAGTATTTCATTTATTCCTTTACCACTATTACAGTTTGCTAAAATCGCTGTTTGTCCTTTTTGTTTAAAATATTGTACCCATAAGTCGTTTTGGCTTTGAGCTGCTAGGTCACTTTTATTTAGTATTATTATTTTGTCTTTTCCTTTTGTTAGATTTACTATATCTGGATTTCTGCTTGATATTGGTATTCTACTGTCTAGAATTTCTATTACTACATCTATTAGTTTTAAATCTTCTGCTATTTGCTTTTTTGTTTTTGCCATGTGACCTGGGTACCAATTGATACTTGTACTTGCACAACTTTTTTCATTACTCATTTTACTCACCTACTTTATAATTTAATTGTTTTCTCAATTCTAATAATTTTTCTTTATCTTCTTTATATTCAAATCTTGGTTTTACAAAATTTTTTGAACCTCTTTTTTCAAATGAATATCGTGGAATTAATTGAATATGAAAATGATTCATTGGTCCATCACACATTGTACAAAGATATACACTTTCAGCATTATAAACATCTTTTAAAATATTCATTATTTTTTTAGCTAATACAAATATTTCATTACATGTTTCATCATCTATTTCCATCATATCTTTATAATGTGTTTTAGTGCTTATTGCAGTATGTCCATCTGCTCTTGGATTTCCTACTAAAAAGCATTCGAATTTGTCATTTTCAAATATCATTTTATCAGTATTGTCTCCATATAAAATATGATTGTTCTTTTTATCAAAGCAAGTAGGACAAATTCCTGAATCAACAATATCAGCCACTTCTACTTTTCCACTTTTTATTAAATCAACTATTTCTTCATTTTTTAATTGCTTTAAATTATCCATTTCATCTCCTATTTATTAATTATTTTCTTTTAAACTCTATTTTTATTGATCCATCTTTATTTACGTATATCATATTTATCAAATCATAAATATACTTTCTATTCAACTTATCTATTTGGGTTGTTTGTCTATTACTTATTTCTGTAATAACTTTTTCCTCTAAAATATCTTTTCTTATTGTATGTTTATTATCGCATCCTCTTTTTCTCACATAAGATGAACAAGCATAATATGTATATTCTTTACTCTTTCTAATAGTCAAGTTACTATCATTTCAAATATCCTGAAAAGAGATCATATTCATTATTTGAATTTACTTTTACTGAATGTTTAATTATATCTTGCACTCTTGCAAATTGCTCTTTGCTTATTATCTCCATATGATTATTCTTTGTAATTATTAACTCGTCTTCTTTTGTCTTTATTAATTTATGATTTTTAAAACTAATTCGTTTTCGCTTTTGTTGAATTAAGTCTCCAGTATATACTTTATTTTTTATAATTCCAGTAATCATACTGACATTCCACTTTTTGCCTTCATTAGTGTTTTTAATATGTTCCATTGGAGTTTTGAATTTTTTATTATTTAAAATATCTACTATTTCTTTCTTACTTAAGCCTTTTTCTATACTGTCAAATATCATTTTTACAGTTTTTGCTGCTTCTGTATCAATAGTTATTTTATTTTTTTCATATCTTGATTTTTTATATCCATATGGTGCATAAGAAGTTACAAATTCACCATTTATCTTTTTAGTAGTTAATGCTGTTTTAACTTTATTAGATATATCTCTTGGATAGTTCTCGTTATAAATATTAAGTAAGCCTTTTAATAAATAACTATCTTCTTCATCATTTAATCCATCTATATTATCATTAATTGAAATAAGTTTTACATCATATAATGGTAATAACGAGTCAAGTAATTCTCCTACTTCAATATAATTTCTACCTAATCTTGATAAATCCTTAACAATTACTATATCAACCTTTTTATTTGATATATCTTTTAACATTCTTTTTAGCTCTGGTCTATCAAAGTTTGTCCCACTATAGCCATTATCTACATAGTAGTTATATATCTTCATATCTTCTTTATCTTTAATGTAATAATCTATTAAATCTTTTTGATTTGATATGCTATTTACTTCTTTTTCTTTTTTTGAAATTCTAATATATGCAGCTATTCTTTTAAATCACTCCTTAATTATTGACAAATTCTTGTGCACTATCTGCAATTAATTCATATGTTATGTATGCAACTGTTGCTGATATAAATCTTTTTAGATCTTTAATATCTTTATCCTCGTATTTACGAACATAATGAGTTTCATCATTGCCTATCCAAATAGATGCTTTTGCAAGATTTCTTATTTTATCACTTAAAATGTAGTTGGTTATTACCTGACTCAATGGCTCTTTTTTTATTTTCTCTTCTTGTTCTTTGTTTTTATCAATGCAATAATCTTTAATTAAAAACTCTAAAGCTTTTCTATATCCTATTCCAGCAATTTCATTAAGATTCATTTGTTCAGCAACATAAGCTTGATTAAATATCTCACAAAAATTTGAAGATAACTTTTTAATGTTTTCATCAAATTGATGTAACTCTGGGACTTTTGGATATGAGTTTACCAATTTCAACATATTATAACTAATATCATTTTTTATTTTTCTTTCATTTGTATAATTGTAATGAGTAATAAATCCCTTATTGCAAGCAGGACATTCAAACATAAAAAAGTACATCTTACTATCACTATTAAAAAACTTACTTTTCCCTACTGGTGCAATTGAGCTATTACATATAGGACATTTATCAACTGTTTCATAACATATTCTTTCATTATTAGTTATTGATACATATTTTTCCATATACATCACTTCCTTTATATTTACTATATTAATTTTTTCGAATTTTCAACTATTCCTTTAGTTAATTCAACATTATGATATTTCTTTAAATGACCTGTATCATTCCAAATTCTATAAATGATCATTCTTTGTTCTAAAAACTTTATTTCATTTAACTCTTTATAGTACTTTTTTATATAGTTCCAAATGTTTTTATAGTCCTCTGGCTTTTGATATGGATCCATCTCAATATCCGCCCATTTCCATGGTTGTTCTTGACACATATATAATAATCTAAATTCAAAATCAATTGGTGCTTGTATAGAATCATTAAAATCAATTATTGTGAGTTTTCCATTATTATAAATAACATTATCAAAATGTAAATCATTATGAATCAATGCAAATTTATTATCAGATAAATATTCATCATATTTATCTATACTTTCTAATATCATATCGTAATCTTTAATTTTAAAATATTTTTTACATTTGATAATTCTATTTTTTATTTCGCCTTTAATTTTATTTTTCCAGTCATATTCTTTTCCATTAACTGAATGGAATTTTTTTATTATATCAATTAGTTTTTCTATTGTTTTTTCTCTATCTGCTTCATTCATTTTATACCAATAATAATAAAGTGTTTTTCCTTTTATTTTCTCTATAACTTCATATATATAATCACAATCCACTTTTGAATCATCATATTTATATAATTTGGGAATAAAACAATTATCCTTATTAGATAAATAAAAATCTTTTTCATTTTCGAAAGTATTTTCCAATTCTTTATTAGTGCATACTTTAATTACATATTTATCATTAATATTAAATAGTGTATTATTAAATCCTGAATTTATTTCTTCTACTTTAACTATATTTCCAAGTAAATCTGTATTTTTACTTGCTATACTTTTTCCTAGTTTTAATCTCTCTTCGACTAAATTTTTAGTAACTTTAAATATTTCAAAGATTATCTTATCATCTTCTTTAAAATTTGGATTAACAGATTTAAAAAAATTCAAATGAACTTGTTTCCAATAATTAAGTGATAAATCTCCTTCACCTTCTAACTTCGCAAGTTCTTCTGTCATTTCGTTATACTTTATTATTTTGTAATCTACTGTTTCTACTATACAAGCATCCTTTTCATTATCAAAATGAATAATCGACTCTTCCCCAATTACCGGAATTTTATCAAAGTTATATAAAGATGATGTAGCAGTTTTCTTTCCTTCTAACACTAATCCAATTAATTTTTCATTGTCTATTCCGAAACTCCAATTATTCATTTTATCACTCCTTTTTATTTCCATCTCCTAATAATTTTATTTGTTCCGCATTATTAAGTATATCTAATTGATATTTCGCAATTTTACTTAAAATTTCAAATCTCTCTTCTTTGCTTTTTCCTTCTTTTATTAATTCAGCATTATGTGATTCTAAATTTGATAATACTGTTAATTCATTTATTGTAGCATAATCTCTAACATTTGAATTTTTAGCTAAATCAGGATTAAGTTCTCTCCATTTCTTAGCCGTTGTGTTAAATATGACTACATTTAAAATATCAGCTTCTTCAGCATATTTTAACCATTCTCTATTTTTATAAAAATCATTATCTGGCAATATGTAATTTTTAATTGCATCCGTATGTATTAAATAATTGTTTTTCGTTAATATTCTTTTTACATCCCACTCCCTGTTTTGATTTTCAATTTCTTTTAACCTTTCAAATTCTTTTATTAAATATAGTTTAAATACCGGACTAATTGCAGAAGCGAATTCGAAAGCTATATCTTTATGTGCATAAGTTCCTCCATACTTTCCTCGTTTTGAATATATACCAATTGCATTTGTTTTTTCACACCATTCAGTAACACTTAATGTAAATGTATGAAGCCCTGCACTTTTTCTAAACCCGTCGAATTCGACGGAATTAAAATTTGGATTATAAATAGACTCCCATGTTCCTAAAAATTCCAAAGTAATTCTATTTCTTAACCAGTTTCTTATAATGTCATCAGCTTTCGATTTTCCCTCTTTGTATTTACCAAAATCGGAAATACAAATATAATCATTATCATCTATGTTTGTAATATTTACTTTAATATTTTGAACTTCTATTATTTTATTTGACATATATTCACCTCCAATTTATCAAATTACGAAAGATAAAATTTTGAAAAAATGTTGATTTTTCAATGGTTTTGGCTAGTGTTTAGATAATTCGTACTTTCCCAGTTGATACGGGCTTTAGCAAAACTTTCATTTTCATTCATTGTCTACACCTTCCTCCTTCTATTTATATCTTCAATCTCCTTCAGTAATCTTTATATATATTTACTATAATCCTCTGCCATATTACTTGCTATAATTGAAGTTGGATTACTATATTGAATTTTTTCTCCATCAATTGTTGTTATTTTTCCCCCAGCTTCTTGAATTATTAAACTAGCAGCTGCATAATCCCAAAGCATTAATTTTAATTCAAAATATACTTCTGCTTTTCCGCTAGCTATACAACATAATTCTATAACTGCACTACCAAATCTTCTATAATCACTTGCAATTAAAGCTAATTTATTTTGAATATCCAGTGATTTTTTTCTCAATTCATTATAGTATGGTGCACATCCAGATAATAAAATTCCATCCTTTAGTTTTTTATCAGATACTTGTATTCTCTTATCATTTAAAAATGCTCCACACCCTTTGATAGCAGTATACATTTCTTTCACATAAGGATTATAGCACACGCCAATAATCGGCTGATTATTTTTAAGTAAAGCTATAGAAATAGCGCTCATTTTTAATTCTCTTGAAAAATTTGTCGTTCCATCTATTGGGTCTACAATAAAAACATATTTATCTTTTATATAATCATTTACATTTTCATCATTTTCTTCTCCAATAAATATTGATTCTGGTAACAAATTACTTAATTTATTTCTTAATGTATTTTGAACTAATTTATCATACTTTGTTACTATATTATTATTTCCTTCTTTTAACTCTATATCTAGAGAACTTCTATCCGCTTCAACAATTATTTTTCCACATTCACTAACAATTTTTTTAATTTCTTCCAATAATTCATTATTATTCAATATAAACTTCCTCCTTTTCTAAATTTCTTTTCATTGTAATTTTATTTGAGATATAATTTCTTCTTTTGATTTTAAGTTATCATAATTGCCTATTAATAAAAAAATGTTCTATAAGACACTGCTATATATAATTAATCAATTCTTTCAAATTCTTAGATAACGAAATAACTTCAGGTAATACTTTTATTAATTCATTATCTGCAACAACATAATTTTCTATTTTAACACCTGATAAATCCATCATTTTCTGTAATTCATCCTGTATATAATGTAATTGAATACAATGCGGAGATTTATCTACAGATGCAAAAATAATCCTAGAAATTTTCTTTGTTCTTAACATTCCGCCAATCTTCGTTATTGCCATATTTATATGTGTTTCTTCTAAACATATTTCATATATATTTTTAGATATTTTTTCTAAAGTTTTAAAACCTTCCGGTTGTATACTTTTCAAACAACTACCACAAACAATAATAGTATCTTCTACATCATATATATTACTCTTCATTAAATCTTTCATATTCTTTTTTATTCCTTTCTATCATTTTTCATCAAATTTATATTACAAACTCAGATACTATTTCTTTAATAATCCAGAATATATCCAGTGCCTATCTCGTCATTTATATACATTTTCTTAATTTTTGTATGGTTCGGAAGTGTAAATGCCGGTCTTATTCCACATTTGGCATTATCTCCTATGGATGCGTCTTCATTTCCATTAGCTCCTATTGAAATATGTGTTCCCTGTGCTTGATTAACAGATCTTGTCCACCACGATAACTCTATATTATAATCATTTGTAGCTATGCATCCATTATCCTTAAAATACTTTATTGAACCATAGCTGCTTTCATCACCCGGATCTTGAAATCCTAGCTCTTGCAGTGATAATAAAAAAAACTTTCTATCTAATATATAATTATTAATATCTGGTATATTTATATTCGTAATATTTACAAGCTCTAAAAATTCCTCATCAAAATTATTTGGAAATTCTTTCTGTAGAAAAATATCAGCAGATGTTTCTTCATATTTACAATAATTTTCCATTTCTTTTGTGCCATTATATATCTTTGTTTTATAAATTGAACCATTATAATCTTTAATATAATCTGAATTACCTATAATTTTCTCTCTTATAAGTAATGTGTTTTTGGTTTTATTATAGTTATTTGTTAATACGAGATATTTTATATATGTATTATTTTCTTTTATATATATGTAGTTATTTTTTTTATTAACATTATAAGCTATACTTCCTATTGTGTTCGGCATAATATTTTCTTTACTTAAAATTATAAATATTAATAATATCAGCATTATTATACTTAATAGAATTTTTTTCTTCATATTTCTTCTTTTCTCCATTATTATTTAATCTTTAAATCTCATCTATAATATATTTTTCTATTTCTTCTAATAGCTCTCTTGTTTGTTCATGAACTTTTTGTGATTTAAAGTTTTCATAAACCAATTCGGTAAATCTATTAAGATATTGCTTTTCTTTCAAATACTTCAAAGAAAAATCGAAATTTAAATCATATGTATATGCAAATGGAACTGCAATTTGGTCTGCACTGGTTTTTATATCTTTGTAGATAACTCTGTGTAATTGCTTAAATTCTTTCATAATTTTATGACTTATTTCTTTACAATCAAAATCATTATACCAGAAAGCACTTTCAAAATCATAGTTACATAAAACATAATATATATCTAATTTATCTGCATCTCTTATAATTTTGCAAAATAGATTTTCCTCTTCTGTTAATCCTTCTTCTATCTTATCTCTATTATGATTTATAACAGCTATTTTAATGATTTTCTTGTATTTTTCTTCTATTTCAAATTCATCTATTAAATTATCTTCAAACAGAATTTTAACACCTAATTCTGCGTGATTTGTAGAATCTTTATCACTAAATGTATCATACATCTCTACTTGTTTAAATCTACCAATATCATGGAATATCCCTATTGCTTCTGCTAGAGCTGTTTGCTCTTTATTTAAATCTAAATATTGGGCAATTTGTGTACTTATTTTAGCTACTCTTTTTATGTGTTCTATTTTTAGTTTTATTCTTCCTTGTTCTACATTAAAATTTGAAACATATTCATCGAATTTTTTATTTACCTTTTCTATATTTATCATTTTTCTCATAGCTCCTTATTACTTTTAAATAAGGAGAACTCCTAAATACCAGATTTCTCCCTTTTCTAGTAGTTTCTATATTGATTTTTATCTGCTCTATCATCATATTTTCTATCATACTGTTCATTTTTGAAAAACCAATCTGTTTTTATATCTTTAGGGTCTTTTTTTCTCATTTTACTTATTAATAAATCAAAAAATGCACAAAATGCTATAACAACACCAATTGCAGAAACAAATGCATTTTGCATAACATTTATATTCATTGCACTATTTTGTATAATAGATGGAACGACATTAGTTAATATGTATCCTCCAAAATAAAGACCGTATGTGCCTAAGTATAATATTCCTCCTAACCAATTTCTTCTTAAGAATAATATTATACATAATATAGTTGCAAATAATAATATTATTTCAACTGTATAATTAAATGCTATAAATCCTCCAAAACTTTTTCCATATTGAGCTTGAAAAGTAACTATAACTCTAAATACCCAAAACATTACCATAAACATAGTAATCATCCATGATGAAAAACTTTTCATTTTTATCAACTTCCTTCCTTTTTATAAAAAAACTTAGACGATTTCATCACCGCCTAAGCTTTTTTATTACTCATCACTATCAACGAAATCAAATTCATCTTTAAATTTATCTTTAAAAATGTTAAATACTTTCATTAATGTTTCTTCACTTTCAACACTAACATATGATTCTTGTTCGCTATCTTCGTCTGAATCTTCAACTTTTAATATAACTACTTCTCCGTCGTCTTCTTCTCCTTCTTCTAATACAGGAAGTAGAACAACATATTGTTCATCTTCAAATTCTACTAAATCTAAAAATTCAAATTTAACCTCATTTCCATCTTCATCATTTAGAGTTATGATATTATCTAATTCTTCTCCTTCAAAATTTTCTTCCATAATTTCTCCTTTCAATATCTTTATTTAAATTTTAATAACATTTTTAATTATGAATTTTTTTGCTTTTCAACATATGTTTCTAAAATATATACCGCAGATATAGTATCTACTATATTTCTTTTTTTATGCTTATTGATATTTAAAAAATTCATAGTTTTATGTGCTGCAACAGTTGTAAGCCTTTCATCAATATAATCAATTTTAAGCTTATTATATTTACAACGTAATTTATGAATAAATTTTTCTGTTAATTCTGCTCTTTGAGATTTTGTCCCATTCATATTGTATGGCATTCCAACAACTATAGTATCTATTTTATAAATTTCAAGTAATTCATCTATTTTTTTCATTATAGTTCTGTCACTACCATTAGAATTTAATGTTTCTAATCCCTGTGCAGTAATTCCTAGTTCATCTGTAATTGCAAAACCTGTTCTGCTATCACCATAATCTATACTTAAAATCCTCATTATTCATCAATTCCTATATAACTTTTAACTAATTTTTCTAAAAGTTCATCTCTTTCTATGCATCTTATTTTGTTTCTTGCATCATTGTGACTTGTTATATATGTTGGATCTCCTGATAGTATGTATCCTACCATTTGATTTATTGGATTGTATCCTTTTTCAACTAATGCTTGATATACATCTTTTAGTATTTGTCTTGTATCAATGTCTTCTTTTTTCTCAACTTTAAAAAACATCGTTTTATCAAATTCCATAACTTCCTCCTTTATATATTATTAATTTGGCTTTCTTCTTTAGATGCTTCATCTAAATGTTTTTCCATTTTCTTTAAAACTTCTTCAATACCTGTTCCTTTATAATATTTTGCAACAGCAAAATTTAAAGATGGACTTACAACCATTTCCTCACGTTTTTTCTTTTTACGCTTTTTAGGTTTATTTTCTGCGTCTAAATCCTCTGATTGAAAATTATTATCACTTAATGATATTTTTAAGTCTTCTGTAGATTTTTTTATTTCATTTATAAAGTCTGATAAACTATCTGCCTCAACTCCTGAAAATACTATAACAAATTTTGGACCAAAATATCTTACAAATATATATTTTTCTGCTATATTAACTTGTACATTTTTGCTTACCTCAGTAATAACTTTGTTTCCTAATTCTCTTGATACCTTATTTATGTCCTCAATATTTGAAATTATAAACATGCAAATTGCTGATGTTGTATATTTATCAATTATTTTCTTTCCTTCACCATATAAATATTCTGCTGAATTTAGTCCTGTAAACAAATCTTTTCTCACAATATTTTCTAATGTCTTCTGATAATCCACAGTTTTTAATATAGAGATAATATTTTCCTTTACAGTTTCAAATACAGTTGTATCTATATTATCAAAATCATGTGGCACTCCACTTTCTATTATCCAATATCCAATATATACATTATCTATATATAATGGGAAAAATATTGCAGATTTTGCTCTTTCAAATTCTTTTTCCTGGTATGGAAGTTTTTCTCCTTCATTATTTATTGTTATATATTTAGGACTAGATGATGTTATACTATCTTTAAATATATCGACTTCGTGTAATCTACTAAGTGTATCCCAATGGTTAGTATTTACATTAGATGCTTTAACTACATAATCTGTTCCATCATATACTACTATTGTAGAATATTTTATTTGATATTTTTCTATTATAATATCATTTATAGCTTGTATCTTTTTATCAACACTCAAATCACTTCCTGTTACACTCATAAAATCTTGTAATATATTTAAGTTAGTAAATCTTTTACTTTGTGTTTGAAACGACTGAATTCTCTTATATAAAGATAAATTATAAATTCCCAATGCAAGTACTGTAAAAACCAATACTATAACCACTATTACTAACAAGATTGTCCCTCCACTTTCAATTTATATTAATATTTGTTTCTCATATTATTCAATGTATTATTCATATCAGACGAGAATGAATTTGAATATTGATATCCCTGTCTTGAACCCCTCTTGCCCTTTTTGTTTTCATTACCATTATTTGGCAACAATGGATATATAACATCTGCTAATGATGCTAGTTTTGCCTTTATTTCTTTTGGGTATCCATTTAGTTTTATTTCACATTCCACTAATCCTTCAAGATATTTTGCATATACATCTTCATCAAATGGTATTTGTACAGCAAGTTTTACTGTGTTTCTATCAAATAATTCTGTCATAAATGACATTTCAGGGTCATTATAATTAGACATTCCTCCAATTATATTTTTTCCTGTTATTCCTCTTACTCTTAAAAGCTTATTTAGTACTATTCTTATTTTGGTTTCATCTAATACATTTTTTGTTTTTAGCTCTTTCAAAAACTCTGTTAAAGGCTGTATTGAAAGTATATCCATTGATTGCACTAGATATAGTTCTTGTGCTTTATCAAAATACTCTATTGGTGTATCAAAATCACAATCTATTAATATTAATGAATGTTTCTTTACTAATGTTTCCATTATTGGATGAGAATTTTTCATCTTGTCATTTTGATTTGGTATATTCGTATATACTGTTAAATTATTTTTTACTTTTATGCCATTAGCATTTCCAGCAATAAGATTATCTAAAGAATCAACCGCTATTTTCCTTAAATCTTCATCATTCTTGGTATATATATAATAAGAACTTTTATTCTGGGTCACATCTAAAATTGCAGTATCTATTCCCCTATCTGCTAATATTTGTGCTACATTGTTTACAACAAAAGATGTTCCATTTTTACTTGTTCCAACAAATGCCGTGATTTTTTTATCTCCTGCTAATAGTCCTTCAAATTCTTCATCATCAAATTTGTTATCATATATATTCATTTCATTAGTATTACCATAATTTTTGTTTGTTCTAGTAAAATTATCTATATCAGAATTATTTACGGTTCTTCGATTATAGCTATTTTCTTCATTTATTTTTGAGCTATAGTTATAATCTTCATAATCATCTTCTTCGTCTTCTTCGTCAAATCCAGGTAATACTTCCACATCTTTATTGACAATATTATTACTTATCTCATCTTTTTTTACATCTTCGCTTTTTGTTGTTCCGTATGTCTCTTGATAGTCCTCAACTCCTGGCAATACCGTTTCACTTTCATCCTCTTCATCAAACCCTGGTAAAGTTTCAACCTCTTCTTTAACTTCCTCTTTAGATTTCTTAGGTGGTCTTCCTCTTCTTTTTGGTTTTTCTTCTTCTTTTCCTTTTTCCTTATTTTTTGGAGGTCTTCCCCTTCTCTTTGGTTTTTCTTCTATTATGTCATCAATTTCTATAATGTCATCATTATCGTCATATTCTTCATCATCTTCAATATCCTCCAAATCTATTTTTTTTCTTTGGTTTATATTCATATGCATATTGTCTTTCATTGATGTAGGAACAACTACAGGTTTTGAAATAATTGAATTTGCATCTTGATCCAATAATCTTTCTGTTGGACCTTTCTTGATTCTTTCCCCTTTTTTTCCTGAACCTGCTCTTTTTTCATTTTTGGGTACACTTCCACTAATTTTACAATACTCAGGTGAAACTCGTGTTAGTATATCTTTTACATTACTTGGTAATATTTTTATAATGACTTTCATCTGCTCCTCAGAATATTGTTCAAGAATTCTTTTGAAACTTTCTGCATATTCTTCTTCATTATTGCCTAAACTTTTAAAATGCCTAAGAATATTTCGCATTTCATCTTCATTTACATCACTATCATTTTCCTTAGAGTAGTTTACATTTTCAGAGTCTATTTTATAATATATTTTTGCCTCTTTTTTGGAACGTGGTTTATTTATTAATTTACATACTTCTTCTGTACTTCTGTCTTTTCCTATTATGGCATTATATATGCTGATTCCAAATAATCTTACTAATATATCTTCAGATTTTGTTCTTCTTTCTGAACATATTAGTATTATTGGTATATCACTTCCATCAGATGCTACTGCCTCATCACTTATATTATCTAGTCTATCAAATATAAATTTGTCTTTTTGTTCTAAGCTTGAACTTGTGAATTCCTCTAAATCCTCACTTATAACCACTCTATCGTAATTTTTATTTCTTTGTAATTCTTTTAAAATCGCATTGAAATAATATACATTTTTATACGATATTATTTCCTTGTATTGTTTTTGATATTTCTTAACAATAGATGTTGAAATATTTTCATCATTTACTGCAAATAAAACCTTCATTTGTTATTACTCCCTTCTAAATTTTACAACAATTGTAAATATTAATGGCAATACTTGGCATATTATAGCTAGTGTTACAAATGTTACCATTAAGGCAAGTCCTTTTTCTTTTAATTCTAAGTGTCTTATTCCTAAAACATAATTATATATCGCTCCTGCCATTATTCCTAAAAAACATAATGGTATACTAAAAATTTGAACTTTATGTAACATATATGCTGTAAATCCATATGATTTTGAACCATATGTTTCTTGATAGTCTTCTAATGATTTCATTTCTTTTTCTTTTAATTCAACTAATGTGCTTTCTGTTTCATTTGTAATGACTTTTTCGTTTTGTTTTTGTGTTGCTGCATATGTTTCACTTATACAAAATACATTTGATGCTAGTAATATTATTGCAATTACATATATTATAATGTTTTTCTTCATTTAGTTTCCCCCTCTAGACCATATTATTTTCTATTTTTTTTACCCTTATATCATACAATACTATCCAAAAAATAGCAAGAAATTTTGGAAAAAAATTAAAAAACTTTATCATATAAATATTTCATCCATTTATATACTGATGTTCCCCAATTTTTGTCTGTTGCATATTTTTTATTAACTCCAGATATTGTATTTCCATTATAATATTTTCCAGATGCTGCCTGTCCATCATATATTTTGGTTCCTTTAGGATTAATGTAATATTTTGCCAATACTCTTGCAATTAAATCAATTGATTCTGAATAGTTTGAAAACGAATATGCACCATTATATGGATTTGAATCATATGCTCCATATCCAAATAGATTATATTTATTTTTCGCTAATCTTGATGTTCCCCATGAGCTTTCATGTATTCCTATTGCTGCTACAAATATTCCATTTATTTTGTATTGCTCTTCTATATAATAAAAATATTCTGAGTTATTTTGAAAAATTTTGTTTACATCTTTTTCATCTGTTAGTGCTTTTTTGAACTGTTCTGCTGTAAATCCCGATGGTTCATTTAGTTTTATATTTTCTGTTATTTGTGTGTTACTATTATTTTCTTGTTTTTTTTCTGGTTCTATATATATTTTTGTTCCTATTTCTATTATTTTATCTATTGATGATTTTGTAACAACACAATTTACTTGTTCTTCATTTAAAAATGTCCCATCACTATCGTAGTTTTTTTTCATGGTTATTGTTTGTATTCCATTTCTTCCTTCTTGTGAAACTTTGGTTGTTCCTACATATAACTCATTATTGTTTCTATATTTTGTTATATACTCTAGCTCTTCTCGTTTTTCATAAATTTCTTCTTTTGAATTCTTATTTTTTGAATTTTTTTCTATTATCTCATTTATATCAATTTTTGCACAATTACTTATTTTTAACTGTTCTTTTTGATTTTCTTCATCAACTGCATATGATTCTTTATTTGATATGTATCTAAAATACAATAAAATTAATATTATTATTGAAAAGGTTATAAATAAAATCACCTTGCTTATTTTTTTCTTTTCTTTTGCACTCATATAATCACCTATCGTAATTTTAAACTTTTGTCATTTTTTTGTCAATAGTAAAAAATAGTAGTATGTAATTATATGAAATCTAATCCTTACAGCCTGCGGGGCTAGATTTTCCTATAATTACATACTACTATTTTTATTCATTATATGTCAATCCATATTGAGCATATAACCATTTCATATAATTAAATGGTACCAAAGTTTTTGGCATCTCATAATCAACTCCAAATGTTTCTACAGATAGTGAAGATATTTTTACATCATTTACCGGTGTTGAAACTTCTGTTGTTTCATTGCTTTTCTCATCAGTATTTGCCGCTTTACACTCTACATTTGCAATTTCTTTTACAACATCCATTCCTTCTATTACTTTTCCAAATCCTGCATAATATCCACTTAAATTTGTATGGTCATTAGTTGTCATAATGAAAAATTGTGAACTTGCTGAATTATATGATTCATTTGAAAGTGTTGCAGAATATGAGGTATAGTCACTTCTTGCCATTGCTATTGTTCCTTCTGTTAAGTTAAGGTTGTTTTTATCATATCCATTAGCTATAAACTCTCCTGGAATTGAATATGCATCTGTGCTTTTTGCCTCTGTTCCATCTGAATATTTGTATTTTGCATTTTCGTCACTATTATTATATAAATCCGAAAATTTTGGAGAACCTGTTCCATCTCCTGATGGATCTCCTCCTTGTATCATAAAATCTTTTACTACTCTATGAAATTTTAACCCATTATAAAATCCATTATTTGCTAGTCTTATAAAGTTTTTTACTGTTTCGGGTGCTTGATCTGGATACAATTCTATTTTTATTGTTCCATAATTTTCCACTTCCATTGTTACTATTGGATTAGATATATTTAATGTTTGTTTTTTATAATAACCATAACATAATCCTCCTAGTATTACAATTATCAAAATTAATGCTATTATGCATATTATGTTTTGTGCTTTTTTCATTTTTTTCCTCCTCTTTTTGATTGCTGCCCAAATAGGACCGGGTCTTTTTTGTCCCATTGCTATAAAATTTTACAAATGGGACAAAAAAGACCCGGTCCCATTTGGGCATATTTTACACTTAATTTATTATATTGTCAAATACAAATTGCTCCTGCATTCTTTTTAAAGATGTTTTTATATTTCTTGCTCTTACCTCACCAATTCCTTCTACATTGTCTAAATCTTCTATACTAGCATCTATAATATGCTGCAATGATTTAAATCCTTGTATTAAATTTTCTACAATTGTATTAGGCATTCTTGGTATTTTGCTTAATATTCTATATCCTCTTGTATATACATATGCCTCATCAAAATCTGAGAATATGTCATATCCTAATATTTTGGCGATATTTTGTTCCTTTAAAAGTTCTTCATATGATAGATTTGCAATTTCTTCCATAAGTTCTTTTGGTGTTTTGTCATCAACTAACATGTAATCTTTTACTATTAATTCTTCTTCTTTTTCAATACCACCCATTAATTGTTCTAATTGCATATCTACCAATCTTCCATCATCACCTAATTCTGCAATTTGTTTTTCTATTTCGTCTACTATTTGCATAACCATTTCTGCTCTTTGTAAGACACTTAAAACGTTTTCTAATGTTACTATATCATTAAATTCATATTCATTTAAAATGTTTAATTTGCTATCAAATACTTTTTTATATTTTTCAAGTGTTTGAATTGCCTGATTTGCCTTATTTAGCACAACTTCTGTGTCCTCTAATATATATCTTTCGTTTTCGATAAATATTGTTATTATATTTCTTCTTTGTGAAATACTAATTACAAGCTCTCCTGTCTGTTTTGCAGTTCTTTCAGCTGTTCTATGTCTTGTTCCTGTTTCAACAGTTGGTATATCACTTGATGGAATTAGTTCTGCATTTGCAAATAGTATTTTTTTCATGTCTGCACTTAGTACTATTGCTCCATCCATTTTTGCTAATTCATATAGTTTTGAAGAGGAATAATCTTCATTTATGAAAAATCCCCCATCAACTAGTTGTTTTATGTATTCTTCATTATCTGTAAAAAGTAATAAAGCTCCTGTTCTTGCTTTTAAAATATTTTCTAGTCCATCTCTTATAGTTGTCCCTGGAGCTATTTTTTTTAAAATATTTGTTATTTTGTCTTCATTTTTCTGTCTCAATTTTAGCTTCACTCCTTTTTAGCTTAATTCAATAATTGCATGTAAAACTCTATTATCTTGACTTTTTATCGTTATTATGTCTTTATTTTCTATATTATTATAATAGCATTTTACTTTATCCCCTAGTAATATTTGATGTTTATACATTATCCTTACTTTGTTTTTCTCTTTAGAATAATATACATTTTCCGGTAAAGCTTCATATGCTAATTTCAAGTAATTTAAATTATGCATATGTTTGTTTACATCTATGTCTGCTCTTTTTACGTCATAATCAATATATTGGTTCATTTCTTCATTTTCTTTTAGTTTTTCAATTTCATCTTCTTCAAATACTTTTTCATTTTCTGGTTTATATAGATTTATTATTTCATCTGTAATTTTAGCAATTCTCTTTGTTTCTAAGTCAAATAGAATCCATTTTGATGTAGCTATAGCTATTCTTTTTTCCCCATCATAAATCTCAAAATCACGATATGTTGAAAATGGTCTTTTAGCAATTGGTCTTGCCCATGTTTTGACTTTTATTGCATTTCCATATTTGGGTCTTTCTAATACTTGTAGTTTCCAATCCATTAAAAGCCAAACTTTTTTCTTTTTTTCTATATCATTTACACCATAACCTACTGTATCTGAATGTGTACTTGCTATTTCTTCCAAAATACTTAATATTCCATAATTTGACATTTTGCCATCTAGTCCGATGTCTTTTATTCCTACATAATATTCTCTTTCAAATTTCATTAAATTACCTCTTTTAGTTTCAAATTATTTTGTATATCCTGGTTTTTCTAGTAACCTGAACATATTTTTCTTGTATTCTTCAACTCCTGGTTGATTAAATGGGTTTACTTTTAATATGCTTCCAGACATTGCACATGCTAGTTCGAAGAAATATATTAATCCTCCTAAATTTTCTTCATCTAATTTTTCCATTTTAAACACTATATTTGGAACTCCTCCTGATACGTGTGCCTCTATTGTTCCTTCCATTGCTTTTTTATTTACATAGTCTAAATCTTTTCCTGCCAAATAATTTAGACCATCTAGGTTATCATCATCTGAATTTATAGTTATATTTGATTTTGGCGTTTCTATGCTTAAAACTGTTTCAAATAAGTTTCTTAGACCCTGTTGCATGTATTGCCCCATTGAGTGTAAATCTGTTGTTAGGTCAATTCCTGCTGGGAAGATTCCTTCTTCTTCTTTTCCTTCACTTTCTCCAAATAGCTGTTTTAGCCATTCTGTCATGTAGTGCATTTTTGGTTCATAGTTTGCAAATACTTCTGTTGTTTTTCCTTCTTTATATAAAACATTTCTTATTACTGCATATTGATAACATTCGTTGTATTTTAAATTTTCATCATTCAAATTATCTTGGGCTAATTTTGCACCTTTCATCAATTTTTCTATGTCTATTCCTGCTACTGCTATTGGTAGTAATCCCACTGGTGTTAATACAGAGAATCTTCCTCCTACATTATCAGGAATTATAAATGTTTCATATCCTTCTTCTTCTGATAGTTTTTTTAGTGCTCCTTTTTCTTTATCTGTTGTTACATATATTCTACTTCTTGCCTCATCTATTCCATATTTGTTTTCTAGTATTTCTCTAAATATTCTAAATGCTATTGCAGGCTCTGTTGTTGTTCCTGATTTTGATATTACATTTATTGAGAAGTCTTTATCTCCTATTACTTCTATTAGGTCATTTATGTAATTTGGACTCAAATTGTTTCCTGCAAATAATACTAGTGTGTTTTTTCTTTGTTTTAGTGTTTGCATATTATAAAATGAACTACTTAGTGCTTCTATTACTGCTCTTGCTCCTAAATATGACCCTCCTATTCCTATTACTAGTAATATGTCTGAGTCTTTGTTTATTCTTTTTGCCGCTGTTTGTATTCTTTTGAATTCTTTTTTATCATACTTTGATGGTAATTCTAGCCATCCTACGAAGTCATCTTCTTTTTCTGCTCTTCTGTGTAGTTCTTTGTGTATGTTTTCTACTTGTTCTTTATATTTCATTATTTCCTTTTTATCTATTCCTACTTTTTTAAAATCAATCTTTAGTTCCATAATCAAATACCTTCTTTCTTTTTTTGTTTATTTTATATCAATTATTCAATTTTAGCAATATGTTTTTGAGAAAATCTGTAATTCGTAATAAAAGAGCCGATAAGCATAATTGAAAATAAATTATACTTATCGACTCTAAAATTTTAGGTTAATACAACTTGGTATGCCCGTCAATTATAAACGAGATATCACAGCCAATTCCCAGCTGGTGCAGATATCCTTTCTTAACAACATGTTTAAGAAAATTATATTGTTCCATGGTTTCTGCAAACTGTGTTATTGAAGCTATTGACCCAACATCATAGTTTCCGAATTCTTTTTCTCTCGTCTGAAAATACTTTTCCAGCCGATGCAAATTTTCATGTACTGTGAAAAAAGCGACTTTTTTAAAATACTTCCCAAGTACTGTTCCGATGATGGCTCTAAAAACGGTTTCTAAGAAACAGCCTACAATTATGACTGTCTTTTTTCCGTTGTCAGATTCTTTTTTTACAAGGTTTTCAAATTCCATTTTCAGATATTCATCTGACATTTCTCTTGCAGATATTAAAAATTTCTTTTTTTCATTTTCTGAGGTTAACTTCTGAATTTTTTCATCTATCCATTCGAAACATACAATATCAATATCCAATATTGAAACTGTATCTGGGTATTTCGATTTTATTCCCTCTGCAATTGTTGTTTTTCCAGAACATGACTCACCATCAATCAGGATAAGCCATCCACCTCTATACATTTCTTCCGGAATCTTTGTTTCGCTTTTCCGAGATCTGATGTCAGACACTCGGCACTTTTTTGCTATGTTTCGGAAATATTGTATTGCCTCTTCACTGGCATAATTGTTATTTTCCATAAAATATTCCCAGGCTTCTCCATAGTTCCAGTTTCTCATTTCTTCTAAACTTGGCATATTTTCCTCCTTTTGCTAACTACAAAATATGTTTGTGGTTATTGTATACTATTTATGTTTACGTTGATAGTATATCATATGTTTTTATGTTAGTCAATAATAGCCTTGTAAATACTCATGTATTAGATATCGGCATTCCTATTTATCATCCTTTCCATTATTAGTTCGCCTTTTTTGTTTTATGCAAAACTATATAACCTTACATAAAACAAAAAGAGCGAACCCGGTAGGGAAACAAAAAGTTATCAAAAAGTTACATTTTAACTTTTTGATAACTTTTCGTTTCCCTACCTATTTAAATTTTGTGCTTTATAATTACTATTCTATCATTCTAATTTATCGCCATCAGGATTTAGAGCTACTTCCATAGTCCTACACGAAAACCTATATTGCTGTAGGAATATCCAGTATTGATGTTGTAACGGTACCTAGCAGGGTTACTAGACGCATGGTCGCCGCAACTGCCACCCCTGAACATACAAGGATCGCTAGCATTGCGAAACTCTAGTGTCCACTCCCATACATTTCCTGCTATATCATATATATTTTGTAATTTTGTTTCATCTGATGCTCCTGTTGTTAATAATATTGCATTTTCGATTGAGCTTTGCGATAACTTTTTACTTCCTGTTACTAAATTTGTTTTATCAATACTATCAAATTTATACCAATTCGAGAATGCTCCATGTTGTGCAAATTTTCCTCTATTTAATGTTATCTCCGCATCACGATAATTTCCTATATATTTATTATTA
>UMCY01020897.1_pt1 | contig 21745 bp, 23 predicted proteins | sample 1964351 | NCBI WGS metagenome assembly UMCY01 (sample SAMEA4835980, study PRJEB28245) | human gut metagenome | biome: gut microbiome; material: fecal sample | place: Denmark | collected 2008 | reverse complement strand
GGCTACCCCCGGAGGGCCCAATAGAAAGATACTTTCACCTGCCATGGCAGATAATAGGGAGAGTGCGATGGTATGTTCTTTTTCGAATACTCCCTCATTGAGGGATTTCAGTAGTTGGGTGATATGGGATTTGATTGACTTCATGCGACAGATGATTTCATGTGTTGTTAGCAGGAGGCAAAGATACAAGAATTCTTTGAAATAGACTTCATTGGGGGGATTTACCCACAGATTTAGGCAATTTCCTCCCGATAAGTAGGAGTTTTCAGTTTCATAAGGAAAATTCATTCTCTACTTTTGTTCTATCGAAAGATTAATGATAGATAATAATTAGAGAACCGTTAAAAATAAAGGAATATGAAAACGAACACATTTAAATACTTCGGTTTGGCTTTGATGGCCGTATTGATGGTAAGTTTTACCTCTTGCGAAGTGGAAATAGATAGTTTCTATGATGATGATCATAATGGTGCAGGGTACTATAATCGTTCGGCTGATTTATGTAGCCGTACTTGGGTTAGTTTCTACCGGGACATGGACGGTAACTATTGCCGTCAGGAACTGGACTTCTTTTTAGATCGTACCGGAATTGACTATATACGGGTGGAATATCCTAACGGAGCAGTAGAGCAATATGAATATAATTTCCGTTGGAGCTGGGAGAATTATGCGCAGACTTCCATTCGTATGTCATACGGACCGAATGATGTTTCATACCTGGATGATGTGTACATCGGTGGAAACAGGTTAAGCGGTTATCTGGACGGACGAAATAACTTTGTAGAGTTTCAGGGGAAATGATGAAAGATAAAGAGGAAAGAAACAGAGGGAAAAGATCGTTTGAAGGATAACAAGATGCAGGTGAAAAGAGAAGGATAAGGAAGTTAAGATAGAAATAGGATAGTTATTAGGAACAAAATAATAGGTAACGAAGTAAAAGGGTAATCAATAAGATTTCAGGATATATGAATCAGGGTATCAATAGGGCGTGAAATGAAAGCTTAAAAGTTTTGAACCGGACTAAATAGTTTTTATCTTTGCGCCCTATTAGTTTTTATATACATGGAGTGGTTATATAGTCTATTTATCGAACATTCTGCCTTACAGGCTGTTGTGGTACTTTCACTGATTTCTGCCATTGGTCTGGGCTTGGGAAGAGTGCATTTCTGGGGAGTTTCCCTGGGAGTCACTTTTGTTTTTTTTGCAGGTATCCTCGCCGGACATCTCGGGCTTTCGGTCGATCCGCAGATGTTGAACTACGCAGAAAGTTTCGGACTGGTCATTTTCGTTTATTCTCTCGGTTTGCAAGTCGGTCCCGGTTTCTTCAGCTCTTTCCGCAAAGGAGGGGTGACGTTGAATATGTTGGCAATGGGAGTTGTTCTGTTGGGAACCTTGTTGACGGTGGTAGCCAGTTATGCGACAGGCGTCTCTCTTCCTGATATGGTCGGTATCCTCTGTGGAGCAACCACGAATACTCCGGCGTTGGGAGCCGCACAACAGACGCTGAAACAGATGGGAATGGACAGCAGTACTCCTGCTTTAGGATGTGCGGTAGCCTATCCGATGGGGGTCGTTGGTGTAATCCTTGCCGTTTTATTAATTCGCAAAGTGCTGGTTCGCAAAGAAGACTTGGAGATAAAAGAGAAAGACGATGCGAACAAAACCTACATTGCAGCGTTTCAAGTACACAATCCTGCTATTTTCAATAAAAGTATCAAGGATATAGCTCGCATGAGCTACCCGAAGTTTGTCATCTCCCGCTTATGGCGTGACGGACATGTCAGTATTCCGACTTCTGACAAGATATTGAAGGAAGGTGACCGTTTGCTGGTGGTAACTGCGGAGAAAGATGCTTTGGCCTTGACCGTGCTTTTTGGTGAACAGGAAAATACGGATTGGAATAAAGAGGACATTGACTGGAATGCGATTGATAGTGAATTGATTTCGCAGCGTATTGTCGTTACCCGTCCCGAACTGAATGGTAAGAAACTCGGGTCACTCCGATTGAGAAACCATTATGGGATTAACATCAGCCGCGTGTATCGGTCGGGTGTGCAGTTGCTTGCTACTCCGGGATTGATACTTCAATTAGGAGACCGCCTGACGGTAGTGGGAGAGGCTGCTGCTATTCAGAATGTGGAGAAGGTATTGGGAAATGCTGTAAAAAGCTTGAAAGAACCCAATCTGGTTGTTGTGTTTATCGGCATCGTACTTGGCTTGGCATTGGGAGCTATTCCTTTCTCCTTTCCGGGTGTCAGTACCCCTGTGAAGCTGGGATTGGCGGGTGGACCGATTATCGTTGGTATCCTTCTGGGAACTTTTGGACCGCGGATACATATGATTACCTATACCACCCGTAGTGCGAATCTGATGCTGCGTGCCTTGGGGCTTTCCATGTATCTTGCTTGTCTGGGACTGGATGCCGGAGCTCATTTTTTCGACACTGTATTCCGTCCGGAAGGTTTGTTATGGATCGCTTTGGGGGCCGGATTGACTATTGTTCCAACCATGTTGGTCGGGTTTGTAGCTTTCAAGATGATGAAGATTGATTTCGGTACTGTATCCGGTATGTTGTGCGGAAGTATGGCAAATCCGATGGCACTGAACTATGTGAACGATACCATTCCCAGCGACAATCCATCCGTAGCCTATGCGACTGTTTATCCGCTGTGTATGTTCCTGCGGGTAATTATCGCTCAAGTGTTGTTGATGTTCTTGTTAAATTGAGAATTGAGAATTGAAAATTGAGAAATGATGGATTTGTAAATAAAAAGAAGTCATTTCTTAATCAGGAATCGTTTAAAATAGATAAATTTGTAACAAGAAAAGGAGAGGAGTTAATAAATTCCTTTTTTGAGTTACTAAATGGTAAGTTGTCAATGAATAATAAGTTGCCAATTAATAAATTGTAAATAGTAAAATAGTAAATAGAATGACTGCTCAAAGTAACATAACTCCTGAAAGCATTGTGAGTGATCTCCGTTACCTGCAACTGCTTTCCCGAAGTTTTCCTACCATTGCCGATGCCAGTACGGAAATAATCAACTTGGAGGCTATCTTAAATCTACCTAAAGGGACGGAACATTTCCTGACTGATATTCATGGAGAATATGAAGCTTTTCAGCATGTACTGAAAAATGCTTCCGGTGCGGTAAAACGTAAAGTAAATGAAATATTCGGCAATACTCTCCGTGAAGCTGAAAAGAAAGAAATCTGCACGTTGATTTACTATCCCGAAGAGAAACTCCAATTGGTGAAGGCCCGTGAAAAGGATCTGGACGATTGGTATCTGATTACGCTGAACCAACTGGTGAAGGTCTGTCAGAACGTGTCTTCCAAATATACCCGTTCGAAGGTTCGTAAATCACTGCCTGCCGAATTCTCTTATATCATTCAGGAGTTATTGCACGAATCGTCTATCGAACCGAACAAGCATGCTTATATTAATGTAATTATCAGCACGATTATCACTACGAAGCGTGCCGACGATTTCATTATCGCTATGTGTAATTTGATTCAGCGCTTGACTATTGATTCTCTTCATATCGTAGGAGATATTTACGACCGTGGTCCCGGTGCGCATATCATTATGGATACATTGTGCAATTACCACAACTTCGATATCCAATGGGGAAATCATGATATTCTTTGGATGGGAGCAGCTTCCGGTAATGATAGTTGTATCGCTAATGTGATACGTATGTCCATGCGCTACGGTAATCTGGGTACGCTTGAAGACGGGTACGGAATCAATTTGCTTCCATTGGCTACTTTTGCAATGGATACGTATGCCGATGATCCTTGCACGATCTTCATGCCGAAAATGAACTTTGCCGATGCTCATTATAATGAGAAGACTTTGCGTCTGATTACTCAAATGCATAAAGCCATTACCATTATCCAGTTTAAGCTGGAAGCTGAAATCATCGACCGCCGTCCGGAATTCGGAATGGCTAATCGTAAACTTCTGGAGAAGATTGATTTTGAACGTGGTGTCTTTGTGTACGAAGGAAAAGAATATGCTTTGCGCGATACCAACTTCCCGACTGTAGACCCGGCAGATCCTTACCGGTTGACTGAAGAAGAACGCGAATTGGTAGAAAAGATTCATTATTCATTTATGAATAGCGAGAAATTGAAGAAGCATATGCGTTGTCTGTTTACCTATGGCGGCATGTATCTGGTTTCAAACTCGAATCTTCTTTATCATGCTTCTGTTCCTCTGAATGAGGATGGCAGTTTTAAGCATGTCAAAATACGTGGAAAGGAATACTGGGGACATAAATTGCTGGATAAAGCCGACCAACTGATCCGTACCGCTTACTTCGATGAAGAAGGAGAGGAGGATAAGGAATTTGCTATGGATTATATCTGGTATATGTGGTGTGGTCCGGAGGCTCCCTTGTTTGATAAGGATAAGATGGCGACTTTTGAGCGTTATTTCCTAGAAGATAAAGAGTTACATAAAGAAAAGAAGGGCTATTATTACACATTGCGTAACCGGGAAGATATTTGTGACCAGATTTTGACAGAGTTTGGAGTTTTAGGGCCTCATTCGCATATTATCAACGGTCATGTGCCTGTGAAAACGATTCAGGGAGAACAACCCATGAAAGCCAATGGCAAGCTTTTCGTTATTGATGGTGGCTTTTCGAAAGCTTATCAACCGGAAACGGGAATTGCGGGATATACACTTGTTTATCATTCTCATGGTATGCAGCTCGTACAGCATGAACCGTTCCAGTCCCGTCAGAAAGCCATTGAAGAGGGGCTTGATATCAAATCGACCAACTTTGTTCTCGAATTTAATTCGCAACGAATGATGGTGAAAGATACCGATAAGGGAAAAGAACTGGTGACTCAAATACAGGATTTGAAGAAATTGCTTGTTGCTTATCGTACTGGTCTGATAAAGGAGAAGGTTTGAAATGAATGTTATTCCTTTGCAATATGAAATTCAATAACTTTTAGTGCATTGAGTGATTCGTTCCACCTAGGTGGGACTAAACGGTGACCCGGATGGGACGAAAGGAAAACCATGGTGGAACGAAACAAACATCCAGGTGGAACGAATTATCATTAGTAAAGCAATATCTTGATATTAGTGTTTTAATCTTTTCAGCAGTATATCTTGCCCGATTCTTTTTTAGAAAAGAACAATACCTGCTTCTATAATCGCTCCTTTATCGTAATTGCTTGATTTATTATAGAATCTGGTTAACCCATAACCGCCTGTCGCAAAGATACCGAACTTCTTGGTAAATTGATATTCCAGATTGGCACGTGCCTGCAATGCGTACAAACGTTTCGGAATCACCTCGTCTTTGTTATCGAACGCCTCGATATGCTGGTAGCCAAGGTCTCCGCTGATGGATAAGCCTTTGTAAAGAGGAAATGACAGACCGGCACGATAGGATGCACTTGCCGAAAACTTATCATTCAACCCCTGATACATGGAGCCGACTCCCAGAATAGTATAAAACAATTGGTTCTTGAAACGTACACCTATATTGGCAGGTGTTGCATTTCCACCATACACCATCATTTGCACTTTTGTATCAGGATTCGCATTCACCAGTCCGAGTTGGAACCCTTTCATATCTTCCCTGTAATAATTGACAAGGCCTATTTGAAGCCCGCGTGCCTGCGTTGCATAATTACATAATGCTATTTGCACCCCATTCAGTTTCGATGCGGTTATGTTGGCAATTCCTGCAATCTGCAAGCCGTTCATGTGTTCGCCTACCACATTCAAAAGTCCGGAAGCCATCAAGCCGCCGAAACTCTGCCCTGTAATATTTGCCGCTCCGGAAAAGTGTAACCCCGAAGCCATGTTGCCCGTCACATTCATGAAACCACTCATCATTACCCCTGAGGTATTATCTCCTCCGATGCTGGTTAAGCCGGATATGATTACTCCCTGCGTTCTGTCACCGGTGATATTTACCAGTCCGGCAGCAGAAAGTCCTACGGTGTTGTTACCGCTGATATTACTGATACCGGCCAGCTGGACACCCCTCATTGTTCCACCTGCCAGATTGGCTAATCCGGTGATCTGTACTCCGTTCATGTCACCATGTACCACACTTCCCAATGCATTGATGCCCACACCGTTCAGACGGTTCATTGTAGACAGGAGACCGATGTTCACATAAGTCGTCTGTGTACTGTCATGCGGTTGCGTACAAATATCTTTCCAGATGGATATATTAATACCTGCACTCTTGTTCTGTGCCGGTAAACAAACGGCAGCCATTAGTATAGCTGCCGTGAATATTGTTTTCTTTATCTTCATTCCTTTCTCTTTTCGGTTTAAGTTATATCTCTATGCAGCTAACTTTATATTAGCCTTTTGCTTCCTGATATAAATAACGTTTGATGCTCTTCTTCGGTGTCTTTTCGAATTCTTCCGGATAGATTTTCATCTTGGATATTTGGCTGTAGGCCGGTAGCATATCATTCAGTGCCACACGGTTTTCTTCCATTATTTGCTCGATGTCTTCATTCTTGAGACCGTGAGCGAAAGCGTCGTCAAAATCAGGATAAACAAGTCCGACAAGTTTTTCGTTTTGCTGAACGATAATACTTTCAGCCACGTATGGCAGGTTGTTCAATTTATCTTCAATTTCTTCCGGGTAGATATTCTGTCCGCTGGCACTCAATAACAGGTTCTTGCTGCGTCCTCTGATCGTAACATTTCCTTCGGCATCCATCAAAGCCAGGTCACCTGTATGCAGCCATCCGTCTTTGTCGATAACTTCTTGGGTAGCTTCTTCGTTTTTGTAATATCCCAACATCACATTCGGGCCCTTACATACGATTTCGCCAACAATGTTTTCGGGATCAGATGACAACACTTTCACATCCATACGTGGCACAGCTTTTCCGCATGAACCCGGTTTGAATCTTCTCCAATCCTCGTAGCAGATAATCGGACCACATTCCGTCATTCCATATCCTACTGTATAAGGGAAATCAATCATTTTCAAGAACTGTTCTACTTCCTGATTGAAAGCAGCACCTCCTACAATAACAGCTTTGAAGTTTCCGCCGAATGCCTTAATCATTTCTTCGCGTACCGTTGCTTTTATCTTGTCATTGATGATAGGTACTTTTAGTAAGATCTTCATTGCAGGAGTTTCCAGTTTCGGAAGTACGCTCTTCTTGATGATTTTTTCGATGATAAGCGGTACGGCAACAATCAGATTCGGTTTCACCTCTTCAAAAGCTTGGAAAATGATTTTCGGACTCGGCATGCGGGTAAGGAAGTAGATGTGGCAACCCACGGAGAACTCATAAAGGAATTCGAAAGCCAGTCCGTACATATGTGCCATAGGGAGCATGGATACGATCTTATCTCCGGCTTGCAGGTCTAACACTTCAAAAGCAAATTTGGTATTCGACCACAGACTGCGATAGGGGAGCATTACTCCTTTCGAGTAACTTGTTGTTCCTGAAGTATAATTGATAACAGCCAGTTCTTCCGGTTCATCCTTATGATATGCGATATGCTCTGTGCGGAAATTCTTCGGATATTTTTTGCCGAACATTTCGTTCAGATGCTCGCGTGCATAAGTCAGTCGTTCGCTGCGTGACACTAGCAGGGTGAAGTCGTTCATCATCAGGATACCCTCCAGTAGCGGCATTGCCGACTCATTCAGGTTTTCCCATACCATATCTCCTACAAGCAGTAATTTTGCTTCGGAATGGTTGACGATGTTATGTATATTGTCCGCTTTAAATTCATGGAGAATGGGTACAACAACTGCCCCATACGTCAGTGTAGCAAGGAAAGTGACTCCCCAATGAGAGCTGTTTCTTCCGCAAACAGCAATCTTGTCTCCTTTGCGGATTCCACTTTCTTCAAAAATGATATGGAGTTTTTCGATCTTGCGAGCTACGTCTTTATACTGTAATGTTGCACCTTTATAATCGGTCAGGGCATCCAAGTCCCAATTATTTTTGATACTATTCTCAATGTAGGCTATAAAACTTTGTTCCATTGTTTTGCACATTTGGTATTAATTTGTGCAAATATAGCAATTATATTAAGAATGAAGAATTAAGAGGGAAGAATTTTTGGAAATGGGGGAAGGGCGATGCGGTGAGATCGCGACAGGCCGGTAGGAGGAAAGAATATGATTATAGCTAATTTCATTATGCTATAACCAAAAATCATTATGCTATAATCAAAAAAAAATATGCTATAAGCAAAAATAATTCTGCTCATAGCATATTGATTGATTCTTTAGATTCTTATTTCAAGTACCATTCGTACATTCTTTGTACGCCTTCCTCGATTTCAATTTTATGGTGCCACCCCAAAGCGTGCAGTTTCGAAGGATCGGTCAGCTTGCGCATAGTGCCGTCCGGTTTGCTGCTGTCGAAGGTCAGTTTTCCTTGATACCCTACAGTCTCTACAATACGTTCGGCCAGTTGGCGGATGGTGATTTCCTTACCGGTGCCGATGTTGATGTGGCAGTTGCGGATATCTTTGCTACCTTCTTTATAGGTATCTTTGAAGTCTACGTGCTCCATAACAAAGACACTGGCATCCGCCATTTCTTCGCTCCAAAGGAACTCGCGGAGTGGAGTACCTGTACCCCAAAGAGTGACTTCCGTTTCGCTGATTCCGTATTTTTGCAGAATAGCCAGGATTTCTTCTTTCGGACTGTCGCCATTCACACCTTCCACCGGACGCAGATTCATATCCTTACGTACAGCTTCCCAGTTTCCTTCTTTCAGACAGTGTGCCAGATGAATCTTACGGATCATGGCAGGCAGTACATGACTGCGTTCCAAGTCGAAATTATCATTCGGTCCGTAAAGGTTTGTCGGCATCACAGCGATGTAGTTCGTTCCATATTGCAGGTTGAAACTTTCGCACATTTTCAGTCCGGCAATTTTAGCGATTGCATACGGCTCGTTGGTATATTCCAACGGTGAAGTAAGCAATACATCTTCCTTCATCGGCTGTTCGGCGTCACGTGGATAAATACACGTGCTACCCAGAAAGAGTAACTTCTTTACATGGTGGCGGAAGCTCTCTCCGATGATATTCTGTTGAATTTGCAGATTCTTATAGATGAAGTCGGCACGGTAGATGCTGTTCGCCATGATACCACCCACAAAGGCAGCAGCAAGGAATACATATTCCGGTTGTTCTTCATCGAAAAAGTTGCGGACAGCCATGCCATCCAGCAGATCAAGCTCTTTGTGAGTGCGGCCTACCAGATTGGTGTATCCTTTATCCTGCAAATTCTTCCAGATAGCAGATCCCACAAGTCCGCGGTGTCCTGCCACATATATCTTTGCATTCTTTTCCATTCTATCTTTTATTAGTTCACCACAGAGGACGCAGAGGACACGGAGGATTTTATTTTTTCCTCTGTGTCCTCGGTGTCCTCTGTGGTGAAATGAAATTCATTTAGTGTTTGGTAGCAATCATTCGTCTCACTTTCTCCATATCGTGGCGAACCATGATGCTTACCAGTTCTTCGAATGATGTTTTACGCGGATCCCAACCCAACAGTGTTTTAGCTTTTGTCGGGTCGCCCAGCAGCTGTTCTACTTCTGATGGACGGAAATATTTCGGATCAACTTCTACCAGAGATTTTCCGGTAGCTACATCGATACCTTTTTCATTTACGCCTTCACCTTCCCAACGAAGTTCGATCCCTGCTTCTTTGAATGCTAACGTTGCGAATTCGCGCACCGTGTGCATTTCTCCAGTAGCAATAACGAAATCTTCGGGAACATCATGTTGCAGGATCAGCCACATACATTCGATGTAATCTTTGGCATATCCCCAGTCGCGGCGTGCATCCAGATTACCCAGATACAGTTTGTCCTGTTCGCCCTGTGCGATACGTGCGGCAGCAAGCGAAATTTTACGGGTAACGAACGTCTCACCACGGCGTTCGCTCTCGTGATTGAACAAAATACCGTTTACTGCAAACATACCATAGCTTTCGCGGTAGTTTTTAGTAATCCAGAAACCATATTGTTTGGCTACCCCATACGGAGAACGGGGATAGAATGGAGTTGTCTCTTTTTGTGGAACTTCCTGCACCTTACCGAACAATTCGGAAGTAGAAGCCTGATAGATGCGGGTTTTCTTTTCCAGTCCTAGGATGCGTACAGCTTCGAGCATACGCAACGTACCGATAGCATCTGCTTCGGCAGTGTATTCCGGAACGTCGAACGAAACCTTCACGTGGCTTTGAGCTGCGAGATTGTAGATTTCATCCGGTTGCACCTGTTGAATAATACGAATTAACGAACTAGAATCTGTCATATCCCCATAATGCAGATTAATCGTACGTTTCTGTTTCATGTCGCGCACCCACTCGTCAAAATACAAATGTTCAATACGTCCTGTATTGAACGAAGAAGAACGACGGAGTATACCGTGTACTTCGTAACCTTTTTGCAATAGAAATTCGGCAAGATAAGAACCATCTTGTCCGGTGATGCCTGAAATTAGGGCTTTTTTCATACGCTAATTATTTATATAATTGAAAATGTGGGTGCAAATGTCGGCATTTTTTGTGACCCAGCCAAGTGACTTTCCAATTATTTTTCAGCACAGTCATTCAGCACGGTTTTTTCCCATTATTTTGTCGATAATCAAAGCGATAGCTCCGTCTCCCGTCACATTGCAGGCAGTGCCGAAACTGTCCATGGCGATGTAAAGCGCAATCATCAAAGCTTGTGCCGATTCGTCGAAACCGAGCATGGATTGCAGAATCCCCAGGGAAGCCATGATTGCTCCACCCGGAACTCCCGGAGCGGCTACCATTGTGATACCCAGCATAAAGATAAACCCGGCGAACAGGGGGAAGTCGAACGGCATTCCCTGCATCATCATCAATGCCAGTGCGCAGGCTACGATTTTCAATGTGCTGCCCGATAGATGGATGGTGGCACATAGCGGAATCACGAATCCGGCCACTTCGGCAGATACTCCGTTCTTTTTGGCCTGTTCCAGCGTCACGGGGATGGTGGCTGCGGATGATTGTGTGCCCAATGCCGTGAAGTAAGCCGGCAGCATTTTGATAAGCAATTTGAATGGATTTTTATGCACAAACAATGCCGCAATGGAATACTGAAAAACCAACAGGAAAATATGAAGAACGAAGATGACTCCGATAATTTTAATAAACACCATCAGGATAGAATATACTTGTCCCGAATGTGTCATGTTGAGGAATATGCCGAAAATATAAAGCGGCAGCAAAGGCAGAATGACGGCACTTATCATTCGTACGATAATTTCCTGAAAATCACGTGCCACATTTTTCAATGCGTCGCTGTTGAGTGACGCCAGTCCTAACCCCAGTGTGAAAGCTAAAACCAGGGCTGTCATCACGTTCATCAGCGGTGGAATGGAAACGGAGAAGTAGGGGAGGATTCCCTGCGCTGCGCTTACTTCTTCAAGTGGTGCACCCGGTTCGATAAGTGAGGGAAATATTGTGACTCCTGTGAAGTAGGAGAGAAAGCCGGAAAAAAGAGTAGCGAAGTAAGCGATCAAAGCAGTCAGGAGCAGCATTTTTCCTGCACCTTTCCCGATGTCGGCAATAGCCACAGTGACCAGCCCGACGATAATCAATGGGATAGAGAAATTGAGAAATTCACTGAAAATGCCATTGAACGTAACAAATATTCGCACTAGCGGAGCCGGGAAAACTGTGCCGATGGCAATACCCAAAATGATGGCGATAACGATGCGTGCCAGCAAACCGATTTTGATCTTCTTCATCCTTGATTTTATTTGTAGACTACAAAAATAATGTTTTAATCTAAAATCTTGCGAACAAATGTGCATTTTAAATGTTACTAAGATAAAGAATATTCAAAATATACAAGTTATGGCAAATCAGAATAAAACAGATATCGGACTTATCGGCTTGGCTGTGATGGGCGAGAATCTTGCTTTAAACATGGAGAGTAAGGGATGGCACGTGTCGGTATATAACCGTACTGTTCCCGGAGTAGAAGAGGGGGTGGTAGAGCGCTTCCTGAATGGTCGTGCAAAAGGTAAAAACATCGAAGGATTCACGGATATAAAGGCATTTGTAGATTCGATAGCTATTCCCCGTAAGATTATGATGATGGTTCGTGCCGGAAGTCCGGTAGACGAACTGATGGATCAGCTTTTCCCGTTGCTTTCACCGGGAGACATTCTTATTGATGGCGGTAATTCTAATTACGAAGATACCAACCGTCGTGTCCAACTGGCGGAATCAAAGGGATTTTTTTTCGTCGGTAGCGGTGTGTCCGGTGGTGAGGAGGGAGCCTTGAATGGCGCTTCTATTATGCCCGGCGGTTCGGAAAAAGCATGGCCGGAAGTGAAACCGATTCTTCAGAGTATTGCGGCAAAAGCTCCGGACGGCACTCCTTGTTGCCAATGGGTGGGTCCTGCCGGCTCCGGTCATTTTGTGAAGATGATTCACAACGGTATCGAATATGGTGATATGCAACTGATTGCCGAAGCCTATTGGGTGATGAAAAAGTTGCTTGATCTGACCAATGAGGAAATGGCTGATGTCTTTGCCCGTTGGAACGAAGGCAAACTTCGCAGTTATCTGATTGAAATCACCGCCAACATTCTGCGGCATAAAGACAAATCCGGAGGTTATCTCATTGATAAAATTCTGGATGCAGCCGGACAGAAAGGAACCGGTAAATGGTCGGTTATCAATGCGATGGAACTCGGTATGCCGTTAGGGCTAATTGCCACGGCGGTATTCGAACGAAGCCTTTCTTCACAGAAAGACTTGCGTCACTTGGCTTCCAAGCAATTCCAGTGTCAACATACACAACCTATATATAATAAGGCGGAACTCGTAAAGAATATTTTTTCTGCTCTTTATGCTTCCAAACTCGTCTCTTATGCCCAGGGATTCGCCGTGTTGCAACGTGCTTCCGACGCTTTCGGCTGGCATCTCGACCTGGCTTCCATTGCACGTATGTGGCGTGGGGGATGCATCATCCGCAGTATATTCCTGAACGATATTGCTGCTGCCTTCGAAGCCACCGACAAGCCTAAACACTTGTTGTTGGCTCCTTATTTTAAAGAAGAAATGAAGACATTGCTTCCCGGATGGAAGAGTCTGGTGGCGGAAGCCATGAAAGAAGAACTTCCCGTTCCTGCTTTCTCTTCTGCCCTGAACTATTTCTATTCGCTCACTTCTGCCGATCTGCCCGCCAACCTTGTGCAGGCACAACGCGATTATTTCGGTGCGCACACTTTTGAGCGTAAGGATGAGTTGCGCGGACAGTTCTTCCACGAGAACTGGACAGGCCACGGAGGAGATACGAAATCGGGTACATATAATGTTTAAATAGAAAAATAGTTTTGAAATGATAAATTATATTTCACCACAGAGGACACGGAGGACACAGAGGTTTTATATTTTTATTTACTATGGAGTAACACAGAGTTTCACGTATTTATAATTGTATTTATCGCTCTGTTTTACTTGCAGAAAGAGAGAGAAGAACTCTGTGTTCTCCGTGTCCTCTGTGGTGGACTCATAAATGATTATTTACCATTTCAAAACATAAATCAAAACAATTCTTGAATGATGGATAAATTTGCAATGATAATTTTCGGTGCGTCGGGTGACTTGACCAAGCGTAAGCTGATGCCTGCCCTTTACTCCCTCTACCGTGAAAACCGGTTGACCGGAGAGTTTTCCATATTGGGTATCGGGCGTACGGTCTATTCTGACGATAACTACCGTTCCTATATATTAGAAGAACTGCAACAGTTCGTCAAGTCCGAAGAACAGGACGCAGCTCTTATGGCTTCGTTTGTCTCCCATCTCTACTATTTACCGATGGACCCGGCAAAAGAAGAAGGTTACCCACAACTCCGCCAACGTCTGGTGGAATTGACTAACGAGGTAGATCCGGACAATTTGCTGTTCTACCTTGCCACTCCGCCATCACTTTACGGAGTAGTGCCCATCTACTTGAAAGCTGCCGGACTTAACACTCCCCATTCGCGCATCATCGTCGAAAAACCTTTCGGCTATGATCTCGAATCGGCACTTGAACTGAATAAAACGTATGCCTCTGTTTTCAATGAGCATCAAATTTACCGTATCGACCATTTTCTCGGTAAGGAAACGGCCCAGAATGTACTGGCTTTCCGTTTTGCCAATGGTATCTTCGAACCTCTCTGGAACCGTAACTATATCGACTACGTTGAGATTACAGCCGTAGAAAATCTGGGTATCGAGCAACGTGGCGGGTTCTATGAAACGGCAGGTGCGCTGCGGGATATGGTGCAGAACCATCTGATACAGCTTGTAGCCCTTACGGCTATGGAACCGCCTGCTGTTTTCAATGCAGACAATTTCCGTAATGAAGTGGTGAAGGTCTACGAATCTCTTACTCCATTGAACGATGTCGATTTGAACGAACATATTGTTCGCGGACAATATACAGCCTCCGGTAGTAAAAAGGGATACCGTGAAGAAAAAGGAGTGGCTCCCGATTCGCGCACGGAAACTTATATTGCCATGAAACTGGGCATCAGTAACTGGCGCTGGAGTGGCGTTCCGTTCTACATTCGTACAGGAAAACAAATGCCGACGAAAGTAACGGAAATCGTTGTTCATTTCCGTGAAACACCTCATCAGATGTTTCATTGTGCCGGTGGCAACTGTCCGCGGGCGAATAAATTGATTCTTCGTTTGCAACCGAATGAAGGAATAGTGCTCAAGATCGGAATGAAAGTCCCCGGTGCAGGCTTCGAAGTCCGTCAGGTGACGATGGATTTCAGTTATGCACAGTTGGGCGGTGTGCCTAGTGGCGACGCTTATGCCCGTCTGATAGACGATTGTATTCAGGGCGATCCGACTTTATTTACTCGAAGTGATGCAGTAGAAGCCTCATGGAAATTTTTCGATCCGGTGCTGCGCTATTGGAAAGATAATCCCGACGCGCCTCTTTACGGTTATCCCGCAGGTACGTGGGGGCCTTTGGAAAGCGAAGCGATGATGCATGAACATGGGGCCGACTGGACGAATCCTTGTAAGAATTTGACAAATACAGATCAATATTGTGAATTATGAAAATATCAGTTTTTCCCTCATCTATTGAAACTTCACGAGCATTGATACTCCGCCTGGTGGAAATCATGAATGAAGAGCCGGACAGAGTATTCAATATCGCAGTCAGCGGTGGTAATACCCCTGCTCTGATGTTCGATTTATGGGCGAATGAATATCTGGAAATCACCCCTTGGGACCGTATGCGGATTTATTGGGTGGATGAACGTTGTGTGCCTCCCGATGATTCGGACAGTAATTACGGAATGATGCGCAACCTTCTTCTGGGCATAACTCCTATTCTTTATGAGAATGTATTCCGCATCCGTGGAGAGGAAAAGCCTGCGAAAGAGGTGGTTCGCTATTCGGAGTTAGTCCGGCAGCAAGTGCCGTTTAAACGTGGTTGGCCCGAATTCGATATTATACTGTTGGGGGCCGGAGATGACGGACACACTTCTTCCATCTTTCCCGGACAAGAAGATTTGCTGACTTCAAACTCTATTTATGTGGTCAGTGCACATCCCCGTAACGGGCAGAAGCGTATCGCAATGACGGGATATCCCATTCAGAATGCCCGCTATGTCATTTTCCTGATTACCGGAAAAAACAAAGCCGATGTAGTAGAAGAAATCTGCCATTCGGGAGACACTGGTCCCGCATCCTATGTAGCTCATCATGCTCAAAATGTAGAATTGTTTATGGATAAAGGGGCTGCCGCATGTATTGAAGATCCTAATAAAAAGAAGAGTTAGAACATAACTATTTCATTGACGAAACTAATAGAAAAAAAGAAGAATATGAATCCTTATCAACATTCATTTGGTGGTAATATCCCGCAAGACGTAGCTGGGAAACAAGGCGAAAATGTTATCTTTATTGTTTATGCTTTAAAAGATTCGCCTGAAACTCTTGACAAAGTAAAAGATGTGTGTGCCAATTTTTCGGCCCTGATTCGCAGTATGCGTAACCGTTTTCCCGATATGATGTTCAGTTGTACCATGGGATTTGGAGCTGATGCCTGGAGCCGTCTTTTCCCGGAACAGGGAAAACCCAAAGAACTGAACACTTTCGAAGAGATAAAAGGCGAGAAGCATACGGCAGTTTCTACTCCGGGCGACTTATTGTTTCATATCCGTGCAAAACAGATGGGATTATGTTTTGAGTTTGCTTCCATCATTGATGAGAAACTTCAAGGCGTAGTTGAGCCTGTTGATGAAACTCACGGTTTCAGATATATGGACGGCAAGGCCATTATCGGCTTTGTAGACGGAACGGAGAATCCGGCAGTTGATGAAAATCCCTATCATTTTGCAGTTGTAGGAGAGGAAGATGCTGATTTTGCAGGAGGCAGCTATGTCTTTGTGCAGAAGTATATTCATGATATGGTTGCGTGGAACTCCTTGCCTGTGGAAGAACAGGAGAAAGTGATCGGGCGTCGCAAGTTTAACGATGTCGAACTGTCTGATGAGGAGAAACCTCAAAATGCGCATAATGCCGTCACTAATATTGGTGATGACCTGAAAATAGTGCGTGCCAATATGCCGTTCGCCAATACGTCTAAAGGAGAATATGGTACCTACTTCATCGGTTATGCAAGTACGTTCACTACTACCCGGCAGATGTTGGAAAGTATGTTTATTGGCAATCCGGTAGGCAATACCGACCGTTTACTGGACTTTAGTACAGCAGTAACGGGAACACTTTTCTTTGCTCCTTCCTACGATTTACTGGGTGAACTGGGCGAATAAAAAATAAAAGACTGGAGGAGGATTACACTTTGGTAATCTCCTCCACTACATATTGGTCTTTTACTTTCTTGCAAGTACATACGAAGAATTCCGGATGTTTCAGAGCTCCTTGTAAAGTATCAGGAAGAATCATTTCTTTAGTATGACGGTCCATTGCAACCGTTGCATACAGGATACCTTCGCTCTTGCATTTCTCTATTAATTCACTTTTTAGTTCTTCTACACTATATTCCATTTGTGTGATCCTTTGTCACTGCAAAGTTATGGAAAATATGTATATTTTATGCAATTATATTCCTGTAATAAATAAAAAATAGCTCCCTTGTTCGTCCGCCGACGAGGGAGCTATCAACACAAAAACTAAACTAGACACATTTTTGGAAATCTAGTTGTATATTCTGTATATCAATTATATAGTCCTGCTTTTTTTTATGGTTCGACCATAATTCGACCATTTGCCGTTTTATGTACTATCAAGATTTCTATATTTCATATTTTATATTACTTTAAATGTTATATTTGCGCATTGTCAAACTAAAATAGTGCGTTTATGAAAATGTTTTTTAGAAGCATCCAAAAATGGATGAGAGAGCGTAAAGTTCGTAGAGAACTTAAAAAAGATCAAGCTTTAAGAGAGCGTTGTGTCGATTATGCCACAAAGTTTAAAAGTGGTAGTTTCCATTATATTAATGCACTGTATATGTATATAAAGGAAGGGAAATACTAGTATATGTGATTGCCAGGTAATAACACTGGTAGTGAAAACCTTATTTTATTTACAGATTCATTCTTTGCATTATTATCAGATGAAATCCCCATTCCTACAACATTTGCCAGAACACCAACTTTTGCGGTGTGCCCTTTATCTTCAGATGTAGCTAATATTAGATCAAATTCTATGTTTGTGATTTTGCATCTATCATTTGCTACATCTATTGTGTCGTTCTCTGAAAATCCATTAGTAATACTTGTTATTGGATTTACCGTTAACTTGTATTTGGAAGCTCCTCCATTTAACTCTGTTACTGCATCTGCTATTTGAGTAACTGTATCTTTTATGAATTCTTTAAGTTCCATTTTCAAGGTTATTATTTAGCTTGATTGAATTGATTGATTATTTTTGTATAGCTGATATTGTGTCATTACTGAAATATACATATTTATTTTTGACTAATTTACTTTTGGAACGATATATCCATTGCTCTACTTCTACATCATTAAGCGTTGTCTTATTAATGTCAGAAGCTATCCCCCAAGCTAATCTGCATTCTTCTTTATTCATTCCAATAGTCAAATTTCCAATCTCTATATCAGCCCATGTTTTTTCGGAAATCTCAGGATACTTTTTGCGGATATCCTCAAAAGAGAAATATGAACCAAAAAACAAAGGATCTATATCTTTCATGCCATAATATATATCCGTACGATTTGTGTTTGAAAAATATGTGTCTACGTAGTATTGATTATTTTCTTTATCTTTAACTACAATTCTAACGGGAGTATATTGGTTTGCACTGGATGCAACCTCTATGATCTCTACTTCCACATATTTCTTTTTAGGAAAATCAGAAACAGTATTTAATACTGTTCCCACTAATGTTTTGGTATATACTTTCTTTCCGATAAGTTTTTCTCTGGCAATGTCTACATCTCCAAGATAAACCAAATCGAATACCAATTTATCTGTCGTTTCTAATTCTTGTTGGCTTCCAATAAATTCGTAGGTAAATATTATATTATTACACTCAAAGTCGATGTATGTTCTTTTACATTTACCTGCGGGACACTTTACCTTTTTTTCATATATATTGGACACAGTCACTATTTTACCAAGAAGTTCTTTATTATCATATATAGTATTGCATTCGAATTTATAGCTAACGTCTACTTTATTTTTATCCAATCTGTTTGCTGGGAATAAAAATTTAATGTTTTTATCTTTCCAATAAGAGATATTTATCGTTGGAAAATTATCTTTTACGAATAATTCTTCTGAGGTATAGTCATTTTTCTTTTCTTCTTTCTTTTCTGTCTGTAACAGATAATTTTGTGCTTGTATTGTTATTGCCAGTAAAAGGCAGATAGCTACTAATATTTTCCTTTTCATTTGTTTATATATTTAATTTATCCAATATTTCTTTCATTCTTCAACATAGCCAGTTCACCTTTTAATTTTTGGTTTTCTTCCAAAAGGCGTTGAGTAAGCATTGTTTTTTCATTAATCTCATCCTGCAAATTGGCTATGGTATATACAATACTTTTCAATTTGTCCATTCCTGGTTCTGTTTCTTCTTTTTGAATGAGCATGGAACCGGTTCCTCTTAACAACCATTCTGCGGATATTTCTTGGTAGTTATCCAATATTGCATTAATAGTTGAGGTGCTAACCTCACTTACCCCTCCTAATTGTCTACTCAATGTGTTTTGTTTAATACCACATTTGAGGGCAAATGCCCTATCAGATAGCCCCGAATAGGCTATAACTTCTTTAATTCTATCAATCATAAAATTTACTATAAAGTTAATATATCCAAATATGGATAATAAAATAGGTTTTCAGATTTGAAATTATCCATATTTGGATTACATTTGCATCATCAATCAATCAATACTCCAAAAGTATAAAAAATGATTGATAAAACAAATGTGAAACCAAATAAATGTGACAGACATGAAAAGATTTGATTTATCCGAAATAATGAGAAATGCCCATAGAACCTATAAGTATTCAGGCAGGAAGCAGGGGAAAACTTTCGGAGAGGTTCTGAAAGCTACCTGGAGACTTGCTAAACTCCAAGAAAATTTCTCACAGGAAGCCATGAAAGCAAGAACGGATAAGTTCTTATCTGAAAGAAACGAGGTAATGAGTAAAGCGGCTAAAGCAACAAGACATGAGGGATACAATAACCTTAATATTTCTGCTTCCGCCTACTACAACCCAAATAGTACTCATTACGGTGCACATTATGTCGGAGATTAATCAAATTATAAAATAATCATGGAAGAACAAAAGAAATCACGTGAGCAGATTCTTGAAGAACAAGTAGAGGAACTGAAGAAAGAGAACGAACAGCTAAGAAAAGAAAGAGCTATGTATGAGGATTGGTGGAGAAAAGTAGATGCTAAAAACTACGAATTGGCGGAGAGTGTCAAGTCCATTGCTACAATAGCTAACTTGATTTGCACCGCTGCTAAATCATAACCCTCACTAAAGTCAAACCAAACCGCCGGTTATCCGGTACCCAGTCCGGTCTTTGAGCCTGCCCTTGAAGGGAGACTGGGAACAACAGAGAAGAGTTCTTTGACATTGTGGAACATATATGGCTTACGTAGCAGGAATATGAAGCCCGTGAGGGTAGGTAGTTAGGCTGTAGTAAGACGGTGGTTTGGTACACCGGTGTAGAGCCGTGGTTAGCAATAAAAGCGAGGTTCAAAAATTACCCTGCAACCGAATAGCAGAGGATTTCGGTAAGTATATAGATAGAATTAAAATGAATAACTATAAAAAGTGATGTAGCCCAGTTGGTTAGAGCGCTGTGTGTGGTGGATGGTTGAGAGTTCGAGTCTCTCAAGAAACACTCTTAGCTTAACGGGAGAGCACCACAAGCAGAGGTCGGCGGTTCGAATCCGCCCATCACTTCAATGTTTAATTTAAAGAATATAGAATTATGACAAGGTTTTTCCAGTTTGTAGTAGTTGGGATAATATTAGGAGCGGTGCTTATGTTGCTCGCTTCTATTGTTTCTTCGTGTTACTTTTTTATTACAACATTTACGTTGAGTGATTTTGAAGAAAGAACAGCTTCATTTGTTCTCGGTGCGGTAAGTGCTCTATTTACATACGGAATGTTCCGGATATTAATGAATGCCTTACAAGCATTTTCAGATAAGTTGGATGCAATAAAAAAGAGTTATGAAAGCAATAATTGAAATAAAAGATGTCGCCTTTCGAGAGATAGGCGACATCAATAGGGGAAGAGGTAAACCTATCAGGGATTGCGTGAAAGTGTTTGAAAGCTATAAGGTGATAACCTTCTTTGGTATTCCCGTTAAGCGAATTACCCATACATTGAATGATTGGGACCCTGAAGAATCGACTTCAAACTCTCATAAGCAAGATTGATTGTTAATGGCGGTGTCCCATCAATGAAATGTAGGATGCATTGTTTTTTATGGTCCTCAATTCTAATAACACATCCTAGATTGATAAGGATGCGTTTACCGTCCTCGGTAATCTCAATGAATTTGTTCATTTTCTTGTTTTTTGATTTGACACTTCAAAAATAAGAAAATCCCCCGTTCCTTTTTTATTAGCGAATAATCTTGGAATGGGGGAAATTTATTAATCAATTAATATTAAGCGTATTATTATGAAGAATTACATAACTCTAATTGTGATATTCATCATCGGTCTATTTGTTGGAAATAGAATATTTAATCATGTAAATGCGTGGATAGGTGTGGGTGTAATCTTGTTCACGATATTTTTTGTCACATATAAATTAATAAAAGCACTGAAAAATGAGAAGAAACATTGATTGTCTGTTTTTGGCATTGATTGCCATTATTTTATTTACATCGTGTAAAAGAGTTGCTCCTAATTATGCCGGTGTGCTCATGGAGAATTACGGTAAACAGGGGAAAGACGATTTTAAGGTAGTTTCGGGCAAAGTATCTACATGGGAATGGGGTACGGAGTTATTTCAGGTTCCTTTGTTTGACCAACGTGGAGAATTTGCAGAGCCGGTTACATTAAAGGCTGCTGACAATACGGAGTTTACAGCACGTCCGACTTATTCCTATAAGGTGATGAAGAATAGGGCTATTGATATTGTATTTGACAACAAGCATATTGATAAAGCCGATACTCCATCAGGAAAGGATGGCTTTATGCAATCGTTGGAAGATAATATATTGGAACCTCGTATTTATGATC
>UMCY01020683.1_pt1 | contig 23147 bp, 21 predicted proteins | sample 1964351 | NCBI WGS metagenome assembly UMCY01 (sample SAMEA4835980, study PRJEB28245) | human gut metagenome | biome: gut microbiome; material: fecal sample | place: Denmark | collected 2008 | reverse complement strand
ATCTGACAAGAACCGGAACACACAGCGATTTATTTTAAACTTCTAAAGGCATTTTTGCCTTAATAGAATATACTAACAAATAAAAGCAAGAACCTTCCCTAATGATAAATTCATCAGAGAAGGTTCTTGCTATTTCTTCACCATAACTACAGCCTGTTTGCCGAGTTCGGCATAGCGTGAATTCACAACACTTTTCGAGTAACGGGTTCGAGCATTAGTCCACGGATCATTGAAATAGTAATAATAGTTATCATATCCTGTCATTACAAGACAATGCTCTCTGGCAATCCAAGTATAGTAACTGCCGAGTTTATATTTTGCGTTTTCATCGGTGTAGTTTACTCTCCAAGTGGTTGTTTTGAATGACGGCAACATATTAATTGTTGCCCAAATCATAATCGGCTGACCTTGTGCAACATACTTACCCGAAAGATATTCAAGACTTTTCCCGCTGATTTCGACAGCCTTGTATGATTTGTCGGAAAGGTATTTATTCATACATTTTACCATAATCGGTGCATACGCTCCGTAGCTGTTGGAACTGTATGGTGTTCCAACAAAGGCACTATTCGGATCTGGTCCTGTGTATGAGCCGTTCGAATAACCGAAGGGTTTTGTAACCAGATACTTATCTGCAAATGCTGTTTCAGAAATATTGTATCCATAGTGTTTAAGTAACATTGTTGCACTACAAGTTTCGCAACCGGTTGGCAATTTGCTCTGACCAATCAGGGGAACATTTGAAATTTTCTTGGCTTTTGGCACTACATACACATAGCAAATAGCTTTCTTACCATTATTAAGGGTACAAGTTACTGTCGTTTTACCGACGCCTATTCCCTTTACTATTCCCCCTGCCCTTGTTGCAGTAGCAATCTTTGAATTGTTTGATGAGTAAAGTCTGTAATATGCCGCTGTACCTTTCGGAATACTGCTATTGAGGTCAAAGCTTTGACCTATGTACAGTACAATTTCACTTGCATTAAGTTTAAGAGATGTTGCAAGCGGCTTGACCGTTACATTACAGGTTGCTTCCGTACCGTTCGGCATTTTACATCTAACAGTTGTGGTTCCTGCCTTTTTTGCGGTCATCAAACCTCCGGCTTTTTGAACAAAAGCAATGTTCGGATCATCTGAATAATAAGAACGAAAATAAGCTGCTGTTCCACTCGGCACATAGCTTGAAAAATCATACTGTTCACCGATTCCAAGTGTAATACTTGTCTTATCAAGCTTTATGCTATTGGCAAGCTTTTTGACGGTAACCTTGCATTGGGTTTTAAGTCCGTTATATGTATTTGCGGTAATTGTAGCAGTACCTGTACCGACAGCAGATATTTTTCCGTTATTGTCTACAGTTGCAACCTTACGGTCACTTGTTGTAAAAGCAACTTGCGAAATATCTCCATTTTCAATAGTAGTAATAAGAGTATATGACTCCCCTACCCCAAGTGTTATTCCATTCTTATTGAATTTCACACTTTTAGGCGGAACAGTTGGTTTTGGCTCTGTAGTAGGCTGTTCAGTAATCTGCTCAGTATACTCTTCTGTTGAAGGTTCAGTAACTTCTTCCGTAGTTGTTTCAGTCGATTCTGTTGAAGGTTCAGTAACTTCTTCCGTAGTTATTTCAGTCGATTCTGTCGATGGTTCATCAACAATTGTCGTTTCCTCAACACATTCTGTAGTAGCTTCAGTATATGCTGTAGTTTCAGAATATTCAGTTGTTACTTCAGTACAAGCAGATGAGAAATTCGATATCGTTGTTTCTGTGGATGCTTCAGTTCCGTAAACCGAAGTAGTTTCTGTCAAAGATGACGGTTCTGATGTATCGAATTGAGATCCAACAATAATTTTCTGAATATTAGTGGCATCAATAACGGTCAAAACATTGTCACCATTAGTATCGTAAAGAAATTTCTCATCATCAGTTAAGTCAATCATACCTACAACATACTTTTGGACCTTGGTTGCATCCATAACTGTAAATTCGTAATTACTGCCATTAATGATAGTTGCTGCATATGGTATTGTACATATCACAGATAACAGCGTTATGATCAATAATATTGATATTGGTTGTATTATTTTTTTCATGTTTTTTGCTCCCTTATCTGTGCCTGTTGTAATAGTCTTTGTCTGACCGTTTACAAATGTCTTTTCTACCGTATTACCGTCTGAATCGGTAACAATGTAATGAGTAAGACTGCCGTTTGATGATGTGCGATATTCACTTTCAAGCGAACCGTCAAATGTGTAGTAGTAATATGAGGTTTCACCGCTTGAATAGATAGGCTCAAATGAGCCTACTTACCCACATTCGTTTTAATTTTTTTCAAATATAGTTAGAATTATTAATCAATCTAAAATTTGTGCCTATTTTTTTTAACTCATTAAATGCACTAAAATTGGTCTCATTGACTAACACCATTTTTTCATGTGAAATACAGCGAAACCACGGTATGCAATTTTTATAAAAAGCCAAATCTTCAGGATAATCATAAGCATTCCAAGAAGAAAAATCTATAGGTTTCATCAATAAAGCCGTTGTTATTTTATTAATTCTGAAACAATGGATTTGTTGTCCTGCAGTATATCTGGGTGTTTTTATTTTACCTAATGGAATTTCATGATTTCTAAAAGCATCCAAGAAATTAAAATATTCATTAGAATGATTCTTTTTATGGATCTGTCTCACAGTAAAAAAACTAAAATTCTCACTATAGCAAGTGGCAATTTTTAATATATCGTTATATTTACTATTAAAATCGTCATAATTCATAAAAGTATAAACCATAATACCACCTGTATTCCCTATACATAAAACGAATGGATACTCCACTTTATATTTTTATATTTAACATGATAATGCTTAAAAGAAGCAGACCCTCTATGTTTGGGATCACACTTACTTCTAGTGCTGTCTACTGAGTTTGCGATATTTAACGCATCACTCTTATAATAAGTTATTACATCTTTGCCTTGCCGCAACTTTGATTCAGCTTGACTTTTAGTAAGTTTACTTCCGCATTATCAACCGTCATTTCATTCTCATTATAACCGTAAACAAACGCAAATGCAATATAATTTGCAATTTCATTTGTTCTTTCAGGAGTAACCGAAAGCGATACCTGCTGATAAGCGTTTGTGTCAGCACTAAAGTTCTGATAATGGAACTCAGGTGTAATATTCTGATAGATATACTTGTTGCCTAAAGAGTTATCGTAAGATGAAGTATCCGAATCGTCATTATCGGCTGAATTATCAGTAGCAACATGATCTGTCAGGCTCTTGTTTGCGGTTATCAACCCAATTGCCTTAATAATATCATTTGTGTTGGAATCAGAAATCTCGGTGAGTTGTTCATGGAAAGAAGCCTCAAAACGCTTGATCTTTCTGAAATGTTAAATTGTCAGCTTTTTTTATGACCAATCAAAACATCCTCTGTCCTTTCTTTTCTATATTCATAATATACAGCTCACCAATGTACAAATGCGGTGCATTATGTGCTGAAACCAATTTGTTTCTTTTCCGTCTTTGCACTTGACTTAGGAATTTCAATATCATCAGCGGTGATTAATGCAATATCTTCACTTGCAATGGAATCAAAATCCATTGTTAGCAGTCTGGAGGCTTGAGCCATCTTTGCTTTTTCAATTACATTTCTGACATATCTGCCATTACCGAAATCGCTTTCATTCCTTGCGGCATCAAACAAGCCAGTCAGTTTATTACAAGCTTCGTCAGTAAATGTAAGTCCTTTCTGTTTTGCGATAAGTTTTGCTATTTCGCAAAGTGCTGCTGTATCGTAATCGTTGAATGAAACATGGTAGGCAATTCGCGATCTGAGACCCGGATTCTTCTGAAGGAGCTCTTCCATCTTGTCAGGATACCCTGCTAATATAACGACAACATCGTCCCGATGGTTTTCCATTTCCTGAACAATAGTGTTAATTGCTTCATCGCCAAAAGAACCGTTTCTGTCATCTACAAGAGAGTAAGCTTCATCAATGAAAAGAACACTTCCTTTTGCATCACTAAATTTCTTCTGAATCGTCGGAGCCGTCCAGCCGACATACTTGCCCACCAGATCACCACGACCGACCTCAATTAGATTGCCTTTGGAGAGAAGATTATTCTCTTTCATAATTCTTGCGAAGAGTCTTGCAACAGTAGTCTTGGCTGTTCCCGGATTACCTGTGAAGACCATATGCATCGCAGGGTGATCGCTTTTCATTCCTTTATCCGCAAAAAGCTTCTGTGCTTTATAATAGTTCAGTGCTTGGTTAATAACCTTCTTTGCTTCATCAAGACCAATCATCTGATTCAGTTCATCATAAGCCGAACCCTTCGGCGCCGCCTTGACAACTTCACGCTTGGCGGTCGCAATATCTTTATACTGAGGATATACACCGGTCTTAAGTTTGTTGTTGTACCAGTTGTCAAACAAGTCGTGAAGGTCGGGTGCAAGATAACCTTTCTCATCCTCGAGCTTTTCAAACAGTTTTTTATCAGTTCGGATTTCGTTATCTTTTGCAAGCATTTTAAGAAAATCTATCGCGCGTTCTCCCGAAACAAACTCTTCCTTTAATTCAACAATACTAATATTTCCAAGATTCTCGTAAAAAATATCTTTAGAACTTGTACATTCACGGGGAAAGCAGAACACCGTAAGAACCTGATTGCAGTATTTCTTCATAACTTCGCAAAGAGTTTCTATTGTGTCTCTGTCACAATTTGCATAATATTCTTCTGTGTCGTCGTTGGCAAGATATCTAACGATAACGGCTCCGCCAAAGCTACTTTTGTAAAGACATTCATAAACTGCTCTTGAGAAATTTTCGCCGGGTCTAATGTTTAAGAAGATATACCGCTTGCTGAGGATTCTGCTATTGGCATATAACGCCTGAAGAAGCACCCTGAGCATTCCTTTCCGGGTTTCTCCGTCATCAGTCTGAATCATATAATGCACAGGATGACCACTAACCTTATGCTTTGTGCTTCCTGCATAAATACGATCAAGTTCCGGAATAAATGTATCTTTTGCAAGGAACCTACGAGCTTCATTATAGACGGACTTTTTGTCGCAGCAGTCGAGAATATTTTCTCCATATTCAACGCTTCTGCCAAATCTTGCGTTAAGTTTATCCAGATCAAACTGTTCGAGAACCTCGTCATCATCGTTAATATAGTCGTATCTATCGGCACAGCTAAGCATATTACGAAAATTGTTAAAGGTGATTTCTTCAAGACGAGTATCCTTCAGCTCCATTTCAATTGCCTGAAGATATCCGGATATCAGTTTATGTATATCAGCGTAATTTCTAACGATGACGCCAATAGTTACGGTATCTTCTGAAGCATCGGCAACAAACGCATATGCTTTACGCTGCTGATTCTGATTGAAAGAGTTTGTCTTCATTGAGATTTTTCTTACCTTCTCACGCATTACTCTGCGATTATTGTTTTCTTCGGACCAGTTTTCAGAAACTGTAAATCCTTCGAATTTATAAAACTGCATACTTTGTACCTCCGGATTCTTTTCTTTTCGGTTTAATATTACACGCGGTACTTTCTAATCAAATTCCGTCATAAAAAGCACAATTATGTTGGAGTTCTCCTTCTTTCAGCAATTGTTCTGATATATGCATTCTCTGTAATGCGTTCAGAACAAATCATTAAATGTTTTTCCAAGTAATCAAATTTTTAGATAGCTGAGACTCTAATACATTTCGAAGCAAAATAATTTCTTTTCGTAATACTTGCCCAAAGTATAATAATATAGTTTATTTTCCGACACAGCGGATGGGCTACAGTCAAGTGTTTATGCACATATATCATATGTTTTTATTAGTATTTTCTTGATTTGCTCATTGTACATTGCTCAAATCTCTTATGTTATACGGTTATCCTTGCAACCTTTCCCCAAGGCGGATTTACTTCTTCATTGTTTAATAACCAAAGCACCGGAATACCTCCGGCAAGCTTTTCCAGAGGAAAGGGGGCATCTCCATCTGATAATATGATAATACTTGCCGGCAATTTGTCGGACATATGATGAAATACATACTCAAAAATGATTTGAAAGTCGGTTCCACCACCTCCGGCGGGTTTGATTGTCTTGAACTCGTTCTCGTCGCTAAACGGCTGTGGCTTTATAATCGCCGCATCAAAGAAGCCAAGCCATCCCTTTAGTTTTCCGTTGAACTGATCAATTGCTCCTTTAACCTCTGAATATGCTGCTGCAATCATATCGTCCGACATACTCCCTGATGTATCAATCATAAACAGGATATCTTCTACCCTATCTTCCTTGCCGTTGAAATCAGGCAAGAAAAACGGACTGTCGTCAAATCTCCGATCCGGTGGAGCAAACGAATAATCAACAACTTCTTCCTGAATAAAATCATTCAAGATTGTCCGCCAATCAGTTTGCGTTTTTTTTTAGTTCTTTAAGAATACGCTCGGCAAAAGCAGGGAGAAGGCCTCTTGCGTTTGATGGATCTCTGATCTTAATAGCTTCTGCTGCGTCTTCAAACCGCTTGACCCATACGTCACGAAGTGTATCATCTTCTTCATACTTGCCCCACCGTGAATGATCATCCCATACCCGTACCGGTTGATGCTGTTCTTTTGAAATCTCTTTTTTTGCCCTGCCGACAGCAGAACCTGGACTTTTATTATTGCCTTTTATATTCTCTTTTTTTGCCCCGCCGACAGCAGAGCCTGGACTTTTATTATTGCCTTTTTTATTAAGATTATTATTGCCTTTTTTATTATGATTCTTCGGAAGCATAGCATAGACCTGTTCGGCAGTATATTCATGCCCTTCTTTTCCGTCCGGTGCAACATGCATTGCTATTCCGTATTTGCTTAGTGTTATACTGCTCGCTTTCATTCCGTTCTCAAGCATAATATTAGAGTTGACAACAATGTCAGCCGCAATATTGTATGCTTCAGGGTCTTCAACATCTCCGCAAAAGCAATGCTGTAACACAACATGCAAAATCTCATGCATCATGACAAAGTCAAGTTCACTATCACTGAGACTATCGAGAAAATCTATGCCAAAAGTAATCCTTACTCCATCCGTACAAGCCGTTTCAATTTCTTCACTGACAGCATAAATCATATGCATTAAAAGTAAACCGTAAAATCCATGGTTATACAAAATGCGCATGCGTGATAACAGAAGTCTTTTTATGCACCCTTTAATCTTGCTCTCAGACAGAGCCATTTATTAACCATCCTTTCGTTTGAAGCCACCTTGCAAATTCCGGAATGGGCATGAGCTTTTCTTTGTAATTTTTATCTATGCACATATAGTCTTTCAGCAATACTGCGCTGAAATCGGGAGGCATTTTGTCTGCATATCGGATTGAATTTGCGATTCTGCTCATTTCATCTTTGTGCATCCGTGCATAGGCGGTCATAGATGCCGTTAAAGCATACATGACATCAGTATCCTTTGGCATCTGTGGCATTTTGCCGTCAAAAATATCTTCAACGGCCGGCAGGTTTTTATATACCTTGGCCCATGTTCTGAATTCAACCGCTGCACCTGTCCCGACAAGTCCGGCAATCAAGTAATACATGCTGTCTATGTCATCATCAATCCAGTTCAGAACATTGCTTACCATTTCCCACGCACGGGGAGTCGGGAAAGCGAGATCATTACTGTCGGGATCAAATCCCATGAGATAACTTTGCCTGAAAGACAAAAAACCGACAACCTTATCATTGATACCGGAGGAAATTGCCCATTGCTTCCACGAACTGAAACTGCCTTCAATTTCAATGTGCATAAGTCGATTTGCCAGAGCTTTCGGCATTTTGAAAGCTACGGATTTATCTGTCACACGGTTTCCGGCAGCGATCACGATACAATTCTCAGGAAGTTTGTGCTCTCCGACAACTCGGTCAAGTGTGATCTGATAAGCTGCCGCCTGTACGGACTGAGGTGCTGCGGAAATTTCATCAAGGAACAGGATGTTGACAATATCGTCACTTGCATCCATTTGGAATATCTGCGGTTTCAGCCACACTGCAAGCGTTTTGTCAGCGTTGGCGGTAGGAACGCCTCTCAGATCAATGGGATTAAAAAGAAGCAATCGAACATCGGTTACATTAACCGTTTTACCGGTTTTCTCGCCAATCTCTTTTGCAATCCGGCGAACTGCTTGTGATTTACCAACACCCGGAGGTCCCCACAGCATAACGGACGGCATCGTTTTGATAGGGTAGTTGTTTTGAATAATTGCGCAGTAGGCGCTTGACAGTTTTTCAACCATTTTCCCGACATTCATAGAGGGTATGTTGGTCATTTTAATATCGCTCATGTCTTATCTACTCCTAATTTCTTATTAAGTATTTCGAGCTTTTTGCGGCATTCCTCAATTTCATCGCTGAAACTTTCGTGCTTTTTGAGTTCTTCCTTAAGTTGATATTCTCTTTCTTGCAGCTTAGCAAATCCATTTTTCAATTTATCAAAGTGCTTTTGTAAATCATCAAGAAAATTATCGATTCTTATTAAATTGCCTGTATTCGTATCTCCGAGTTCTACATAATAACGACCGTTTCGTTTCAGCCAAATATAAGGTTTTTCCCGTGTCATGTTAGCGGGGAGAATAATTTCAAAACCTCGATATGTTGTAAGGGCTTTCTCTTTCGGTTCAAGAACATGTCCAATAAGAGAAGAATGAATGTATTCTCTTAAATGTTTACGCTTTTCCGTCGCTTCCTTCTTTACCTTGCTATCAACCGGTTCGGGATTTTCTTGTTTCCATCCGTTGTAAAAAGCAATATCGGCTTCACATTGGGCAATATTGTTCTCTTGATTGGATATTTTTCCGGGCATCTCTAACAGTTCTTTTTCCATGCGAATTCTTGAATCAACAAGTTTGCGCTGTAATGTCAGATAGCGCGAAAGCTCGTTTGCGGTCTTCACACGCTCTTTTACAAGAGGATTTCCTACGGCCAGAGCTTTGACCTCGGCATAGTCGAGCACTGTGTCTTCAATATCCTTTCCACTCCGCTCGGTAAGCGATCCGGAAAGCAATCCGGTAATAAATCGTTGCTTGGTTTCGAGCAGCTGCCATGAATAGGCATCAAAGCTCCCTTCTGTGATATATCGGAAAATCTGCACTTTTGAATTGGTATTTCCTTGGCGCAGAATGCGCCCCTCACGTTGCGTCATATCTGCCGGTCTCCACGGAACATCGATATGATGCAGAGCGATCAGCTTATCTTGAATATTTACACCGAGTCCGAGTTTGAAGGTCGAACCGAGCAACACGCGAATGTCACCTTTCCTGACTTGAGCAAACATGGTATTTCTTTGTGCTTCGGTCCGGGCATCATGAATAAAAGCAATCTTGTCAGAAGGAACGCCTTTACTCTGAAGCATAGTCTTCACTTCATCATAAATGTTAAAACCCGTTTTAGGAGTCGATGTGTCGCAAAAAATGATTTGTGTAGATTTACAAGCCGTTGTTTTGAAATATATATCAGCAACATTTTCGACACAGCGTGCCACTTTCGATTGATAAGTGAACATAGCACTTGGATCGACCAGCCTTAAATCAAGCGCTGCTTTCCTTCCGTCTGTCGTGATTTTCAGCATATTGTCATCTTTGCGACTAACATATCCTTTGCGAACATTCTCTGCTCTCTGCGAAATATCTTTCAGATAGTCTGCAAACTCATTTGTTTTAGAGACCAACGCATCGGTATATCCATCTATCTGCGGAATACCGACTGATGTGTCCACTTGATGAAAATCGGCAATGGATGACAGTAGAGATGTGAGTTCGGGAAGGTTGTGAAACTTAGAAAAACGAGTGGCAAGCCGATAACTGCTTGTGTCAACGTCAATTTCAAATTCCGTGCTTCTTTCTGCAAACATACCGATCCAACTGTCAAAGTTCTGAAGATCCAGCATGGCAAGTTCACCGCTTTGCAAATACATCTGCATAATAAACGCATCTGTGATAGAATTTGTAATCGGAGTTCCGGTAGCAAAGACAACTCCTGCGCCGTCATTCTTCTTCTGCACCATATGTACCTTATCCATCATATCCTTGCATTTCTTGGACCCTGAAGCACTGATTCCAAGAACTTTATCTGCTTTTGTTTCGATAGGAACATTCTTAAAATTGTGTGCCTCATCCACAAAGAGTCTTGTAATTCCGAGATCATCAAAATACACACCGTTATACAAATCATCCATTGCAACGGCAAGTTCAGATAAGGCTTTTGAAACCGCCTCTTGTTTCTTCTTCAAACGAGAAGTGGCCTTGTTCTTTTTGCCCGCTATTTCTGCGATAAGTTCCTGTTCATAAACAAGCCGGTTTCGATAGTATTCCTTTGACAACGGAATCCGCTCAAAACAACTGTAAGCAATAATGATCCCATCAAAATCCTCGTCACGTATTCTTTCAAGAAGACTTTCTCTTTTTGATGGAGTAAAACTCTTCGGCTCTACACAAAGAATATTGGCACTCGGGTACATGGCATAGAAAATGTTTTTCCATTGACCGACAATGTTATTTGGAACAACAAACATGTTCTTTTCAGACAGCCCCATGCGGCGCATTTCCATTGCCGCAGCAATCATAACATAGGTTTTTCCGGCTCCGACATCGTGTGCCAATAGAGTGTTCGGAGTAAAAAGAATTCGCGCAACAGCGTCCTTCTGGTAAGGATAAAGGCTTATCGCAGGAGACATGTTAGGAAACCGCAAAAATGATCCGTCAAAAATTCTTCTGCGAATACAACTGAAATTGTTTTCAAAAATTGTTTCAAGGCGTTCTTTCCTTCCTTCATCCTCCCAAACCCATTTTTGGAACGCCTTTATCATTTTGTTTTGTTTTTCAATGGCCAGAATGGTTTCAGACTGGTTAATAACTCTTTTTTTGCCCGAAGAATTTGTTTTGCAAACGACCTCATCGGTAACTGCAACCGACTTCATATTCAATGTCCTTTCAAGAATATAAAGGGCGTTTATTCTGTCGGTACCGTATGTTCGTGTCACCTTGACGTCATGATTGTATCTGCTTTTGAATGGTATTTCCCAAGTACCGGTCAATTCATCGTGTTTTGTATTGAAATCTTCTTCGTTATCGATGCTATACCAGTATCTGCGCCAATCGCCAAGAAGATGTTCAATAAAATCATCAATTATATCCGTAGGTACCCACGGCGAGCCCAGCGTTACATAGATATCTTTTGTTGCAACGGTTGGGGGAAGGACCTTTTCAATGGCCCTGATATTATCGGCAAAATAGCCGTCGTATTCCTTATCAGCTTCTTTAGCCGCCTTCCATTTTCGCATCATGTTTCCGGACAGATATTCCTCGGAAGTTTCCCAGCCTTTATAGAAACACTCGTCCCAAGTTTCCGGGTTCTGATAAATAGAGCCTTTTAGTGCACCGATAATTGTTTTGTAGTCCTCACCGGTTATTGAAGAAATATATTCAATATCAACCCGTCCGAGATTAGATAGACTGAAAATGAGACCGTCGGAAATGCTGTCAGCGTGAATACCCTGAGTCCTTACATCTTGATTGAACGCGTTTTCCCAATCGAACGGAAGATCCATACAGGTAACTTCAGTTCGTACCACCTCGGTGTAAATTCATTTCATTGACTATATCCTGCAAATTGTGGATTAAGCATTTAGCTCCACCTCGGTTCTCACCTCTCAACCGTGTAAAAATTCAGAGAGAAAAATTAAATATGCACCCGTGGCGGAACTGGCAGACGCGTATGGTTCAGGTTCATATTTTCGAGAGGAAGTGCAGGTTCAATTCCTGTCGGGTGCACCACGAAAAGCTCGATTTTATCGAGCTTTTTATTTTGCTATTTTTATGCAAATTATATTGAAAACTGTCATAGCTTGTGATATATTTAAATTATAATACAAATTGAGGTGATGGTTTGATGAATATACCGGCTACTTACTATAAAAACAATGAAGATTATGTGACAATACCAGCAATTAAAAATTTTATGCACAATCATCCTGATGGTCAATTTAAGATATCACAACCAAGGGAAGATTTAATGAATCAAATCATTACTTATGCTGAAAAGGAAAACAAGGAAGAAATTGTTTATGATTGGCTTGACGAAGTAATACAAGAAGGAATAAAGGATATATATATTGAACAAGCTATATTAGATGAAAAACTTAGGCTTATTTTCAACTCAGAAAAAGACATAAATAATTATTTAACTCAGTTCGTTAACAAAACTTATAACAAACATATTTGCTTAAATGAATACAATGAAAATTTTATATTAATTAATTCATATTATTCTATTGATAGCCTTGGCAAAAAGGTTGTTTTTATTTATTGTAAAAAATTACGCATGCACGATAAAAAGAAACAAGCCACTAAAATTATTGATTATCCTGTAACTGCTGAATATTATATTGATCGTGGTTGGCTTTTAGTATGTGCAAAACCCAGAAGCAACTTATATATTTATAATTCACAAGAATTTAACATAGAAGATGCCATTTCTACAACAACAGATAAACAAATAAAAGAAGTTGTAGGCTTTGTTAAAGAAACACTAAAGTTAGAAAAATCAGATAAAGTTGCCTGCATAAACAAATTAAAAAACAGCGTTTTCAATTTACTTCATAAATATACCAACACACCTGTTGATATATTAAATGTTATGGAATCAAATAAAGGTAATATTAATAAACTATCTAGTAGTATTTACTCTTTATGTAATAATTCAGAAAAGTGTGCTATTCCCACATCTATGCAAGAAGACATAGAAAAGGATATTAATAATATTGTGGAAAAATATCTTTCTATAAACTGGAAAGATAAACAGATTTTTATACAAGATAGAGAAGCATACCCTGTAAAACTTAGCGCAACAGATGAAGAGGAATCTAAAGTAGAACAATCTGCTGCTTTATTAGAGCCACTGCAAACAAAAGCACTTTTCTTTGACAATAAAAAAATGTTATATAAGAGTAAGCAGTGTGACGGTATAGTATTACAGTGGAAAAGAAAAAATCCAGCTTTCTTTGCTGATGATTCTTTTAGAGTAAAAATATATGTAAATACAAAAGGCTATTGCATATTTAAATTTTCTGAATACACTTCAAAGGATGATATTGAAAATGTTATATTATCGCTTATCGGTTCTGAAACAAATACTAAATGAAAATCAATATAATACTTTTGTAAATTATTTATCTTCATTATCTACTAATAGCAAAATAACAATTTCTCAGATTAAAAACAGCAGTAATATAGAAGATATTGAAATCATACAAAAAGCCCTTAAGCTACTAGTTGATGCAGAAATACTAAATTACCAATTTGCTATTCATTGCCCTGAGTGTGGATTACTTTTGCCAGCAAAGAATAATATTTATGACATAAAAAGAGAAGAAACTTGTTATAATTGTAATGAAACATTTGAAATAGATGCGGATGAAATTGAAGTGGTTTATACTTTTAAGAACTACCCTTTTGAACATGGGCAACAGAAAGACGACAAGGCTAATGTAGATGATGTGTCTGTTGCCCAAAGCATAGATAAATTAACATATTATCTACAAAATGACAATATAGATCTCAATCAAGTATTTTTCTCTCCGACAGACGATGATTACGATTTGTTAGATAGACTATATAAAAATATATTCAATAAGCAACCGAACACAAAATCAACAGGCGATACCCTTGAAAACTTAACTATAAAATTATTTTCTTTATGTAAACACTTAAAATCCGCACCAGTTAGATTAAAACCTAATCAAATTGATTGCTTTGTCCGAAACACTTTATTTATACCCGGCGTATCTAATGCGGATTGCAAGGACAGTTTTACTATTGAATGTAAAAATGAATCCAAAGCACCAAAATCCGGATACATGAATAAGCTACATAGCATATTAGAATTATCGGGTGGAAAATTTGGAATAATAGTTAGTAAACACCCAGCTCCAAATACTTTTATACCACTTTCTAATAAAATATTTTTAAAAGATGGTATATTAATAATTTCTATAGATAAAAATGACTTACATAAAATTATTTATGATAAACGAAATTTATTAGAATGTATTGAGAGGAAAATTACACAAATCAAATTAGATTCTACCACCGACCTAATTGAAAACGGATTGTTCAATGCTTAACTATAAGCACGACCGCTTTTTTCAATTTTTCTTAACTTGATCGTTAGCAAACGCATAACCATAGGATTTAAATTTCTCATAATTTTACGACAAATTTACTTCTAGTGAATCATTAAGGTCGTGCGTCTGCCAATCATTTTTACCCTTGCAATATAAGATTATGCTCCACACCGTTTTTTCCGTAAATCTCATAATGTTTTGTAAATTTTGCTTTGAGATTAATTTCTATCCTTAACTTTTTATCACTATCATAAATTTTGATTTCATCAACCAGCAACCGTAAATTTGCATCGCTGATTGCTCCGTCCTTGATGATTTCTTCAATCAGGTCAACGGTTTTCTTCAGTTCCGACTTGCGTTTCTTAATCGTTGTATTGTAGTCCTTGATAGACTCAATTTCTTCTGTTACCTGCCGTATATCCTTTTCACAATTTTCAAGCATTTCGGTATAGATTTCTGCGTGTTCCTTGTCCCTGATGCGTTCAAGGAGAATCTCTTTTTGATCGCTCTTCCGCTGTTCAAGCCTATCTTCCAGCTTTTTCAGTTTGTTATTAACCGTGTTTTTCTTCTTCATCCACTTCTTAACATTGGTTTCAATGGACTTGTAATTATCAATTGCAGAGTCCTTGACCGCTAGAATTTCCTTGTATATCAGTTCATCAAGATACCTTTCGTTTACTCTATGCGGACTGCAATTCTCCTTGCCGTATCGGTGATAGCCGTTGCATACATATTCTATCCTATCGGGATGTTCTCGCCATTTTCTTGTTTTGCATACAAAACACGAGCCGCAGTCACCGCACTTGATAAGTCCCGCATATCTGTGACTCAATCCAGATAACATACTTGATTTAGGTTGCGGCCCAGGTAACAGCACAAAAGTTTTGAAAGATAAATTTCCAAATTCACATATAATCGCTGCTGATAACTCTGAAGATATGTTAAAAAAGGCAGTGGAATTATACCCTTATATAGAGTTTATCAAACTTGATGCAAACGGTGATTTGAATGAGATAAGCGATAAGTTTGATATAGTTTTTTCAAATGCCTGTATACAATGGCTACCAAATCACCGAGAGCTTTTGCCAAAAATGATGACGCTGTTAAAACCGAACGGAATCCTTGCAATTCAAATACCTATGCAACAGGAACACCCAGTTCATATTATCATAAATGAGCTTGCAAAAACTGAAAAATGGAGTAGTAAAATCATTTCAAGGCAGTACAATAACCTCAAAACAGATGAATACTTTGATGTGCTTTCGGATATTTCAAATAGCTTTGAAATATGGGAAACAACCTATTGCCACCGTATGCCAAGCTACGAGAGTATTATAGAATGGTACAAAGGTACAGGCTTAAGACCGTACCTCGAACAGCTTTCGGAATCAGAAGCTAATGAGTTTATAGATGATGTATATATAGAATTGCAACAACGGTATCAAGTGCAGAAGAATGGTGAGATTCTGTTCCGTTTTCCGAGATTGTTTTTTATGGTAAAGAACAATTATTGATTTTTTGTAAGGAATTGTATTCTCGTTCATCACAAAATTTTTATAAATTATTATAACCATCCTTTATACACATTGATGTTTACGAAAATTTTTATGAAATAATTATACAAATGAACATGATATAAAAAATTTATCATAAAGGAATGAGAAAATGTTTAATACAGATAAGCCAATTGATAACATTAGCTCTGACTTATTAAATAGAGCGTCTTTTTCAGAGCAACTCGCAAAAGCAATATTATCATACACAAATACAGATAATTTTACAATTAGTCTATGCGGCAAATGGGGATCTGGAAAGACTTCTATTCTTAATATGGTAGAAACATATATAAACACACTTACACAAAATTATAGTGAAGACGAAAAACCAATAATTGTACGTTTTAATCCGTGGAATTATTCAGACCAAACTCAATTGATTACTCAGTTTTTTTCAACTATGCTTGCAGAGCTTAATGTTAATTCAAAGAGTGAAAGCCTGTATAAAGTTGGAAAAGCCTTACAAGAATATTCTACAGTTTTCGAATATGCAGAAAACATACCTGTTGCTGGAAAATATATAAAACCGATAAAGTGGATTATGGAGAAAACGGGAAAAAGGCTATCCAACGGCAATGATAACAACCTTAATAAAAAGAAAGAAGAAGTTACTAAGGCGTTAAGTCATCAAAGTCACAAATTCATCGTGATTATTGATGATATTGACAGATTAAACAATAATCAAATTAAACTGATTTTTCAGTTAGTTAATTCATTGGCTGGGTTTCCGAATCTTATTTATTTGCTTTCTTTTGACAGAGAAGTTGTTGTGAGAGCACTAAGTGAAGAGCAAAAATGCAACGGTGAAGAATACCTTGAAAAGATAATACAGGTACCATTCAATATTCCAGAAGCAAAAGGCGACTTAGTTCAGAGTGTTTTCTTTGAAAAACTGAATAAACTCTGGTTTGGCGAAATACCCTGTTCTAATTTTGAAAAAAGTTATTGGGATAATGTTTTCAATTATTGTATATCTCCCTTTATTAAAAGCATTAGGGATGTTAACAGAATAATTAATGTCTACCAGTTTAAATATAGCCTAATGCATGATGAAACAAATTGTATTGACTTACTCGCAATTACTACGCTTCAAATATGTGCCTCAAGTATTTACAACTGGATATATAAAAATACTGATAGTATTTGCGGAAGTATTTATACAAGAGGAATTTCTGTGGTTGAACAAAAAGAAGCATATAGCAAGAGATTAAAAGAATTTCGGCAAATATATGATAATCCGGAATTAATGATACAAATAGTACAGACTTTATTTCCAAAATTTTCATGGTTGACAGGAGGATATCATCACTCTGGGGATTCTGATGATGAGTTAAGAAAAAAGCAAAAGATTGCCTGTCGTACCCGTGCTGGTTTATATTTTAATTTATCGTTAGATGATGTAGCTATTTCAAGACAAGAAATATTAGAATCCATAAATGATTTTGATAGAGAAAAACTAAATAATTATTTTAACAAACTAACAAAAAACGATAAAATGCTTGAATATTCAAGAGAATTGCTCTCATATGTTCCTGATATACCAGAAAATAGAAAATCAATATTTTTAAATGAACTCATTATAGCATTAACAATACCCTCAAATCATAAATTAAGAGGAATATTTAATCCTGCTCCGAGTACATTTATAGCTAATTGCATATGGAAAATAATGAAAACATATTCTCAAGATGAAGCTGAACAAAGAATCATAGAGTTAATCAACTCTTATTCATCGGACGAATTATCAATTGTAGTTGATTTAGTACTTCAAATAGAATATTCTTATGGACGAATAGGTAAAGATATTGATTATAACTATAGAATAATTTCAGAAGAACAGCTAAGTAATTTGGAAAGAATAATAATAGATAAACTAATAGAATCTTCTAAAACTCTAAATCTATTTGACTTAACATATTTTTATCCTACATACATCTTCTGGCGTAATATTGATAAGGATTCATTAGATATTTATGTTAAGAAAGAACTTAGGATACCTTCTAATATTCCAAAATATCTTAAAATAACGGCAAATCATTGGAGTTCGGGACAAGGTAATGGATGGAGCTTTCAAAAAGATAATTTTGAAGGTGTTTTAAGTGACGAAGATGCCTATAATAGCATTGTATCACTCAAATCAACTCAAGTATTTTCAGAACTAGATGATGATGCAAAGAAATTGGCTATCGCATATTGTTTGTGGTATGAAAGAAAAGATGAAAAACTGAATAGAGTTGACGAAGATGAAGTAAATAAATATCTTAGTGAATGGGAATATGAAACACAATGAATTCCGTTTTTGTTAATAAAAGTAAGTTATTTAACTAACATAAAGTTAGTCAGAAGATTGTAGTCAAAACGTTATTATGATATAGTGTATGAATTAAAAGTGGAACATAAATATTTTTACACCGAAGTGGTGTAATCATCACGGACATGTGCTTCTTTTTTCTCTTTTTCTTCACGGGCTTTCCGCTCTAATTCTTCTTTTTCCATGCGGCGGCGTTCATTTTCCTCATGCTTTTCTGCGGTACGCTTAGCTGCACGGAGTTTACCTATAACCTCCTCAATTTCATCTGAGGAATACTTGCTGTCAATATTCCCCGCAAGCCCCAAAATATCAAAAAGACTCAACTGTGCACTGTCACCAGAATGATTTTTATTAGACATGTACCGTCACGCTCCAATCCTCTTTTGTTCACCCGTTTAATTATATTTTACAGCAGAGAATGTACCAATTTCGGAACATAGAAAAAGCAGACTGCGTTTTCACAGTCTGCTTTTCTTGTAAAGACAGTTGTATTTAGGCGTGTCTCGCTCTGGATACAGATCCTTTCTTAATCGAAAGGTATCTCCTACTCGTCAGCGAAAAAATGCCGTTAAAAAGGAAATACTGAAAATATATGATAATTCTAAACAGAATTATGGCGCCCCTAAAATTGCACAGGAACTACGTAAATCTGGCGAAACCATCAGTCAACGCACCGTAGGTAAATACATGCGTGAAATGGGCATTCGTGCCCAGTGGACTAAACCGTGGACTACTACCACCAAAGATTCTGATTTTAGCAAAGAACTCCACAACATTCTCAACGAACAGTTTAATCCTGAATGTCCTAACGCTGTCTGGTGTCCAGATATAACTTATATCTGGACGCAGGATGGTTTTGTATACCTTAACTGCGTTATGGACTTGTATGCCAGAAAATTCATTGCCTGCACTCTTGCAGACACTATGGAAGTATCAACAGTTATCGAAACAATCAACAAGGCAAAAGCCTGTCGTAATACTGATTTACCACTTATTATCCATTTAGATCGTGGCAGCCAGTATATTTCAAATGCGTGGCGTGAAGCCACTGAAAAGATGCAGCAAAGCTATTCTCATAGTGGTTATCCTTACGATAATGCCTGCATCGAATCTTTCCATTCCTTAATCAAAAGAGAATGGCTTAACAAATTTCATATCATTAACTACAAACATGCCTATAGGCTTGTATTTGAGTATATTGAAACCTTTTATAATACCGTTAGGATTCACAGCCACTGCGACTATATGTCTCCTAATGATTTTGAAAAATTGTTTGAGAGGGTATCTTCTCTGCCAGCAGCTTAGTTGGCAGAACTTCTCATTTTATTTTGTGCTAAATCTTGACACAGGACCAAATACCTTGCATCAGTGGGATATGATGACATACTCCACAGGATACAAGGTACTGCACTCAAATTATTGAACCACCGTGTACCGAACGGTACGCACGGTGGTGTGAGAGGTCGGCTACTCAACTAATGGGTAGCCTCCTACTCGATTGAACTATTATTACAGCAAAAATTCAGGATGTTGCTCTAAAAATGCATGATCACCAGTAAACTCCATTTTTTTATCTATTTCAATTAAATTTAAGTCAGAACGTGGAACCTTTTTGCTGAGAGCACATATGCATCTTAAATCTTTACCTATTTCTCCTCAAATGACAATTTTTGAAAAGGGAAAATCACCATGTTTTTCTTGTAAATATTCCATGACAATTTCCAAAATATCATCTTCGTTTAATTTTTCGTATACTATTTTATTTTTCATAATATCACCAACCGTCGTTGTTTTGAGTAATCTAAGATTGTTCATACCGCCGCAGGCAGCGTTATGCACAAATATGGAATTCTCCCCAACAAAATATGTATGGAATTGTTCAACCTCAAAATTATAAACATCAATATAATAATCAAAACGTTCAATGTTTATACAATCAATTTTGCAATAACTGCCATTTGAACACAATAAAACATCAGATTCTGTTAGATTGCCAGCTTCAATCCATCCTTTGTCAATCACATAAAAAGGATGATTTTCAGTTGTAACTATCTCTTCGTTTGAAATATATATGTGAACTAATGAGGTAACCTTATTTCTGTAAACATTTGTTACTTGTTTGTAACACTGTTCTACGATAGCGAATCGGATTTAATTCACGAATTGTCGGGTCGCCTTTGGTACCTTTTATGTTAACCCAAGCGTCATAGACATAGCTTGCAACTTCTGTACCCGAAAGGTCGATTATTCTGACTACATCGCCCTGTAAATTCTTCACATAAAAGTACATTGTACCGTTAAATGAGAATGATGTTGCACTTCCGTCACTGTCATAGTAGAACAACAGAGTGTCATTACCCTTTACAAGAGCAATTAAATTTTTGTTACTGTCATAGTAATAGTTGATCTTAACTCCGTCAACGGACTTCTGCGTTCTCATCCTTGCTTAATATAAATACAAAGAACAATTCTCAGCTATTTGTTTTGTGAGCAAATCCTCTTTGGGGAATCCATAATAAATTAAGCCTATACATCCATTCAACAAAAGCATAATTTTCGAATTCCTGAAGTAGAAAATAACAGGAGAAATATCCCGAGTAGCAAGAATAGCAAAAGAATGCAATATATCTTTATTTTCAATTAACAAAAACTCATCATTTCCAGCAGATTTAGTAAAAAACTTGCTGTGTTTTTTTAAAAGTTTTTTATTCTTTTTGTAATAATAACTACTGTTAAATTCAGAAGAAGAAATATCAACATATGTTTCATTATAAAGCCATAAGCTCATAACAAAATCAATAAAACGTTTTTCTATATTAATAAACTCCTGCTTTTTCATATTACGGTCTAATACTCTTTGATAAAACACTTCAACAGATTGATATTTTCTACTATTATGAATAACTTTTGGGAACATATCTAAAGTAGTAATTTTTTTACACCCTAAAATATAGTCAAACAAACTATCTGTTGCTTCATCTAAATGTATATTCATTTCAGATAATATTTCTATTGTTTTCATTTTATTTGCCTCTTACTCTACCATCTTCCCACAAAGTGGCTATTCTTTTTCCTGATTTATTTTAAAGTTTCCAAACAACATATGGGGACAAACATTTCTTAATATCTAAATTGGACACCTTAGTTCCATTTTGCTTTTCTATAAATAATAATTTGCATAAGAAACCTTTCATCGCTGAAAAAGTCATTTGGGATAAATACACTAAATATTTTTTCACAAAGGAAGGTAACGAAACTGAATATTCTTTCAGAATGAGATTAAGATATTCTTTTCTTAGTAAATAGTCCGGTTTTTTTATTTCTATGGCTTTGCAATTTTCAGGGTTGCTTTCGCAAGTTCCTTTTATCAGTGCGGGGTAATATTTTATGGGTCTATCAAACGACATAACAACAGTTTTTCCCATGAGTATCCATTTTGTTGACCTAACTTGCAATGTCCTCTTGGGTGTAATTCTTACCGGCGACAAATTGCATATTGTCCACTATTAGCGGATCTGTCTCTAATAACCTATCAATAAAAATATCGGTATCGTTTTTATGAAGAGCGGTGATATACTGAGAAATCAAGTCTTCGTAATTTATTAAGCAAATCTTTAAGTCCGTTTTTTTCTGATAAGTGCATTGTTTACCGCATATAGCAGATGTGTCTTTCCTAATGAGTTTGCACCATAAATCACAACAAACTTTCCCTGGGATTGTTCGCCAAATCGAGACAAGCCGAATAAGCTTTTTCATTACTACGGCTTACGATGAAATTATCAAAAGTTTGATTAGATATATTTTTTTGTTCGCTCATATCACACCTCCTTAAAGGTACTGAACACAGTATAGCAAATATTCGTGTAATAATCAATGAAATCCCCTTGAATTTTCGCACTAATCAAGACGATTATTTTCGCCAACCTCTCACAATACAACGCGAACACCGCAATTTCAGCATTTTACATTGCTCGTCATCAGCTTGTAAAGCTTGGTATTGCGTGGGAATTTATTGACAAACGGAACAAGAGAGTTACTAACCTTGAGAACCCCCTGTCCTGCACCAACATTCGTGATATAACTGAGCTGAAAGTTGGAGATATTAAGGAACTTGGCAAACTCGATACGGCTATGGATACTTGATTGATAACCGTCAAATCCGTAGCAGTATTGAAGGTTACGCCCTTTCTTTCATTGTAGCACACTTTCCCAAAATTGAAAAAGTGTGCAAGCTATTTTTTAACTTACACACTTTATTTTACAAGCTCTTATCAGAGCACCATGGTAGCTACCGCTCACAGTATATCACAATTCATCTAGCTTTACAGACGCTTTCTTGCCTTCATCACTGCACAATATATCAAGCCGCCAATCATTCCGCCTACTGTATTATAGAAGATGTCTGATAGCTGGAACGTTCCCAAGCGAAGCAATAACTGCAATATCTCAATGCCTATCGAGAAGATGAACGCTATCTTCCCGCTTTGCCACAGTATTTTCTTCCAGCCGTTTCCTATCTTCTTTCCGAATGACCACAGCACTGCTGCTGAAAACGGCACCATCATAATCACATTCTCAATGCACTCTGTTGTCAGCTGCTTTTCTCCGTTCACTGTCTTCCAGATGCCCCATCCGCCCATAACATCAGATAAAGGATTCATCCAAAGGCTCCGGTTTAACAGGGTTCGGAACAGAATAAGTGAGGTCACAAAAAATAAGAAAAACAACTTCCGAAAAAACACACTCTCTTTGAATTTCTGATACCACGTTACTATGGCACTCTTCCACCCTTTGCCGGCATGTATTGGCTCATACGCATACAGGTAGAAAAACATTGCAAAGAACGAGAGAAGCAGTGAGAATCCAAAAGGTTCATAAAGAGCAGTCAGGATGTTTGTGAGGATCTTTCCGAGTAAATCAATCGTTTCTTTCATCATCGTTTACAGATCACTAAACAAGTCAGCCTTGTATACACCGTTCTCCAGCATCTTCCTGAAGCTCTCCTTTACGGAAGATACATCTTCATGATAGGTCATGCCGTACCAAGTGTCGTTGGTCTTCAGAACCTTTACGGACATCTTGCCCTGCTCCAGCAGCTCACCGATGAAGA
>UMCY01006467.1_pt1 | contig 24816 bp, 23 predicted proteins | sample 1964351 | NCBI WGS metagenome assembly UMCY01 (sample SAMEA4835980, study PRJEB28245) | human gut metagenome | biome: gut microbiome; material: fecal sample | place: Denmark | collected 2008 | reverse complement strand
AAATATTATATAATAAAAACCTGGGAGGTAGAAAAAATGGAGGGAAAAATAACTTTTGAAGATTTAGGAATTGAATTTACTGATGATGATTTTGAAGGAGTAAGTAAAGAAACATTAAGACAATGTAAAGAAAGAATAGAAAAAACAATGAATAAATTAGAAGAGAAAGGTGGAAAAAAAGATGACGAAAAATAAGGATGAAAAGTTAGTGGAAAAAATTGAAGATTTATGTAACAAAATTGAAAAAGAAGAAAATAAATTAAAAATAGGAATATATAAGGCAAAACTTTCATTTTTATTATTAAAAATACAAAAAGAAATTGATCTTAATGAAATAAAAGAAAAATATGAGGCAAAAATAAAGGATGTAGATAAGCAAGTCAAGGAAATTTCAAAAGATATTACAAAAAATAAGAAAGAAGCAATTTTATCTAAAAAGAAATGTGTTGCCGAGTTAAATAAATTGGCAGAATATGATCCTGAATCATCTGAATTCGTATTTCAAGAAGAACTAGATATGGTTGCTGGAGATGTAGATGAATTAATTAAAACATTAAGAGAAAACAATGAAGAAGATGTTGCAGATTCAATTGAATTAGCATGTTATTATAGAGAAGAGTATAAAGAATGTAATGAAGAATTAAGGAAAAATAAAAACAAGAATAAAGAAATAATTGATGAATCTATAAAAATAAAAAAGAAAAATAAAAAAGAATATAAATCTCATGTATTTAAAACAAAAAAGAAAGAAAATATTTTCAAACAGATTTTTCTTTCAATAAAGAATGGTTGGGATGAGTATAAGGCACAAGATAGATTTAAGAAAGAATATGAAACAAGGAAGAATAAATTTGAACGTGAACAGAGAAAGAAAGAAAAAGAGGAGTTAGAAGAATTAGAAAAAGAATATAAACAGAATTTGGAAAAATTTCAAAAAGAATATGAAAAACAACTTAATAAATTAAATAAAGAATATGAAAAATATAAGATTCAGATTAAAAAGCCATATGAAGATAAAAGAAGAAAATTCATGGAAAAACTTACAGCAGATTATGAGAATAAAAGATCTAATAAAAGAACTGTGGAAGGGACAAGAGAATATTTAAAAAAATGGCAAGAATGTAAGAATATGAATAACGGTAGTGATGGACAAAATTTGGGAAGATAATTAATAAAAAACTATAAGGAGAGAATTGTAATCCTTATAGTTTTTTATTAATGTAAGGTGTTATTTCATCGGTAATTTCTAAAATATAATCAGATGAAGTATTATAATATTTGGCTAATTTACGAATGTATTCAGCTGGTATATCTCTCTTTCCAAGCTCATATAAACTATATTGTTGCCTAGTGATATTTAAAAATTCGGCAATTTCATATTGCTTTTTATCAAAATCTTCTCTTAAATCTTTTAATCTTTTTAAATACAATGGGTTCATCTCCTAACTTTATTAGTATATTACCATGCATTTGAATGTATGCGAAAAAAATGCATTTAAAAAAGTGCAAAAATGTGTTGACTTTTAATTTTGTTATTTGTATAATTATCTTAAATGCATTCGTACGGATGCATAGACGTGAATAAAATATTAGAAAAAATACATATTAACAAATGAAGGGAAAAATTATGAGAGAAAATAAAGAAAGTGGAATAACTTTAATAGCACTTGTTATAATGATAATTGTAATTTTAGTACTTGCAGGTGTTACAATACAAATGTTAACGGGAGATAATAGCACGATAAAGATGGTGGGTAAGGCTAAAGAAGAAACAGAAAAATCGGGAGAATTAGAGAAAGTTCGATTAGCAGTAACAGAAACAGGATTAAATAATCTAAATGAAGAAAAATTAAAAGAATCTTTAGAAAATAATGGGTTTAAAATTCTAACTTCAGGAAGTGGTACTAATTTTAAAGTTGTTAATAAGGGATGGATATTTAAAGGAGTATATGAAAAATATTATATAAAATCAAATGGAAATGTAATAGTTGTTGCAAATAGGGATAAATTAAAAGTAGGAGATTACGTAAATTATACTTATGACACTAACGAAAATGATTATTTAGTAAAAGGAATATATAGTGGATATTATACGACAGATAGTGAAGGAATAAAAAGTGTTACTGATAAATCTATTAGTCAAACTAAAAATTTAAATTGGCAAGTGTTTAACATAAATGAAGATACAGGAGGGGTTACTTTAATAAGTTCAACATCTACTAATAGCGATGTTTACTTTGGAGGAGCAGTTGGTTATAATAATTGTGTATATATAATGAATGATATTTGTAGGGTGTTTTATAGCAATAAATCTTTAAATATAGAGGCAAGAAGTATAAATTTAGACGATTTAGCAAATGTAATGAATCCTACAGGAAAGGAACAGGTTTTAAATTCAACAAAAAACAGTTCTCAAAGTGCAGGTGTTAGTAATGTTTATTATCCAGATATTTGGAAATATGAGAAAGGTTCTACAGTGAATAACAATTCATATATAAATACATTAGAAAGTGATGAAAGTTATAGTGGATATTTGGAAGGAGTTACCGAAAAAAAATATGGTTTTGCAGATAAAGTGAAATTTACTAGGATGCTTGTTTATAAAACATCTCCAGCAGAATGGTTTTCAAATAATTATTATAATGATGGTTATTCAAATCCAGTGTATAATTTAATATTTAATACAAGATATTTTCTTGCAACTAGGACAAAAACATTTAATGCAAATGGCTGTGTTGATTTTGGTATACAATTTGTGAATACAGTTCCGATAATAACATATAATTCTATATACGAATCAAATAACACAGAATTTTTAATGTCCAATATTTTAAGACCGATTGTAACAATTGCATCAAATATAATTATAGATTTTAATAGCGGGGATGGTACTACACCAGAAACAGCCTATTCAATGTATTTAAATAATAAGTGAGATACGATAAACTTTGCAGTTGACAGTATATTAAAGTGTAAGTATTATGCAAGATAAAAAATATCGATAAAATTAGTATTTTGGATTTTATTATTAATTGCATTTTTTCAATATAATTTATTGAAAATAAATATCTTTTATGCTAAAGTAATACTAGCAATATTTAACAAAAGTATAAAAATTGAAAGGTCAATTTATGGAAGAATACATTGAATTAATAAATAGCGTAAGCGATATATTAAATAAAGCAGAAATGATAAAGGACAACAACGAAAGACAATCTTTTTTAGAAAAAAATATAGATACATTTAATAATTTCAAAAATTCATTGAATATTATATTAAAAGAATTTCAATTTAAGCAAGAAGACAATAAAATGCAAAATGCAATGGCAGATAAAGTAAAAAATAATATTGTCAGATTGTTAAACATAAACAATATTTTTGAAAAAGATGAACAATATCCTTATTTTAAATGCGAATTAATAGAATCGCTTTCCTGGAATGAAAATAATTTTGTATTTAAGCTACAGAATGAAGCAGATATGAGTAAGGTAGAAAGTGCTCTACGTTATTTACAAGATAGACAAGATTATATAGAAGTTTTAAAAGCAAATAATTTATTTGAAGGACAAGATTTAAATGATTCAGCAGCAAAACAATATGTTTCAAATGAATATGAACAAAATTTGTTTGGTCATGCTCTAATGACATTAAAAAAAAATTTTTTATCATTACCTAAAAATGAAGTTGTCAAATTATTAGAACATATTGATAATTCAACATTTTTTAAACAAATGATTTCAAAAGATGATAATCAAATGAATTTTTATGAGAAAAATTTGATTTATCAGTATTGCGAAACAATTTTAAAAATGAAATCAATATTTACACCAGACAAATTAAAATATGACGAAGTTATTAAACAATTTTGGAATGGAAAAATAGAAGATTCCAAAAATTTAAAAAATATTCTTGAAAATATTTCAGTTAATTTATTTGTTGATTTATTGGCAGATGAGCAAGATAAGTTTGAAGATGGCTTTTTAATGGATATAGCTAATCATTTAAAAAAAGTCAATTTATCAGATAAAAGTATTTCTTTAATAATGAAAAAAATATTTGATTTACAAGCAGTATCATATGAATACGCTCAATTCCTAGCTCAAATTGATTTGCCAAATGATTATGATGAATTTTTAGACAGTTCATATTCTAATAAATTTAAATGGTTGAGAGATTTGAAAACATTTAATAGTTTAAAAGATTGTGAAAAATCAATTGAAGATGCAAGAAGACCATTTTTACCAGCTGAATATTATATAAAGAAATTAGATCAATATAATAAAAATCCAAACATTAATGAACATTTTATTGAAAATTTGATTACTTTAATACATTCTGACTATTATTCACAAGATGAAAAAAATCAATTGACAGATGTTTTGAAACGAAATGGATTATACAATGAAGAATACATCAAAGATGAAACAACAATTTTTGATGAAAAAGATACTTTTGAAGATACCAAGGAAAAAGTAAAGCAAGCGTATTATAGTAGACAGGTTATTCCAATTGGTGTTGCACAAAAAATTTTAAATAGTGATTTATCAGAACAAGAATTTATAGATAAAACTATTTTACAGGCATGTGTACAGGGAGTCATATGTAACACATTACAAAGCAAGGGAATTAATATTGGAAATAAAGTCTTCTTTGGAAATGGTCATGGTAGAAATCTAGGTTATAATGATTCGGGTCATAAGGCAATATGGATTGATGACGTTTTATTAAATAGATATCTTCGTGGAAAGACCTTATCAGATAAAGCACAATTATTCGAAACAATGTTTCATGAGATGCAACATGCTATACAAAACCATAATATTCAAAATAATCAAATTGATTATTTAACATACAATTTTATAAAAGAAAGAATTATAGAAACTTATGATGAGGATTTTTATAGTAAAAATTATATAAGTATTTTTATGGAATCAGATGCAAGAAAGGGTGGTATATTAGGAACTGTTGAATTCCTAAATGGATTAAATCCATACTTTGTAAAAAGAATTAGAGAAAATATGGAAAGAAAATATATTTTTGAAAGTAAAAAGTATACTTTATACACAGATGCAGCAAAAAAAATTTCAATAGGGAAAGATAATTTGATAGATATTTCAGAATATGTTGGTCTTTTAATTCAAAATAATCCTAATATATTATCTGAAAATCCAATATTAGATATTGAATATAATGCAAATGGAACAAAAAAAGATATTGAAACATTATTAAATGAATTTGAACAAAGGAAAACAGAGAGCTCTCTGGGGTATGAGAATCTTTATTCTATCTATTACGGATTAGTAGCAAAAGAAAAAGAAAGAATCTTACCAGAAAATACTGACTTACTTAAAAAAATAGATATTTTTATGCAAGAAGAAGAATTAATTACCGTAGAAGATATGCAAAGATATTATCATTCTGTTGATAAAGCGGCTATGAATGAATTATACTCAAGACTTTATTCTATTACAAGAAGTAAAGATGATATAAGTAAGGGAGATGATAGACATGATAACATTAAATGATAAACAATCTTTTACTGATGTAAGTATTATAATTCAAATGATGCCTAAAAAAATGAAACAACAAATAAATCCTAGTTTTATTGCTTTTATTGAAAAAAATAAAGACAATAACTATATATCATGCATTAATAGAACAATTCCTATAAAAGAACAACAATTAACGGAAAATACAAAAAAATTACTTGCACTTATTTATAGAGATTATTTATGTTCTCCTTCATTGAGAAGAAAGTTATTATCTCAAGAACAAGAGGAGAAAGAAAAAATTGAAAGTGAAAAAAGAGAAAAATATAAAATTGAATTTAAAAATAATAAAAAAAATCAAAATAGAGAGAGTAAAGAAAATTCTCTTGTAGTATATAAAAAAGAAAGTATATTCAAAAAAATATACAATAAAATAAAAAAAATCTTAACATAAAATTATTGACACATCGGATTAAAAATGATAAAATATAAGCCGTTATGGAATTTACTACCATAACGGTAAAAATAATTTTAGGAGGTGAATTTAAGTGCCAACAATTAACCAATTAGTAAGAAAAGGAAGAAAAACAGGAGTTACAAAATCAACTGCACCAGCTCTTCAACATGGATACAACTCAAAAAGCAAAAAATTAACAAACGCAAGAAGCCCACAAAAAAGAGGAGTATGTACAGTAGTAAAAACTGTAACACCTAAAAAGCCAAACTCAGCTTTAAGAAAAGTAGCAAGAGTTCGTTTATCAAACGGTTATGAAGTTACATCTTATATCCCAGGTATAGGACATAACTTACAAGAACACAGTGTTGTATTAATAAGAGGAGGAAGAGTAAAAGACCTTCCAGGTGTTAGATACCACATCATCAGAGGAACATTAGATACAGCAGGTGTTAAAGACAGAATGCAAGGTCGTTCTAAGTATGGAGCTAAACGTGCTAAAAAATAGTAAAATCGATTAAATCAGGCATCTTGCACGTTTTTAACATTCATTACAACTTTCGGCATACAGACGTATAGCCTCAAGTCGTAATAAATATTAAAAACGCACAATATACCTAATTTACTCAATTTTACAGAGCCCGCAGGATAGGTGGGGTAAATGTTTAGTGAATTTTTTAATAGTGCTTATTCTTACTAAATTGAGGTACTTAAATTTAGCAATAGATAGAGCATTATGCGGATAGGTTTAGGTAAAACTTATCAGAGTAACTTTTGGCAATTTGGAAAATCAAATTGTTGACTTTAATTAGAATAAAAAATGTAAAGGAGTGAAGAATAGTGCCAAGAAGAGGTTTTATAGCAAAAAGAGACGTATTACCAGATCCAATGTATAACAGTAAAGTTGTTACAAAATTAGTAAACAACATAATGTTAGATGGTAAAAAATCAGTTGCTCAAAAAATCGTATATGATGCATTTGACATCATAAAAGAAAAAGAAGGGAAAGAACCTTTAGAAGTTTTTGAAGCAGCTTTAGAAAATGTAATGCCAGTTCTAGAAGTAAAAGCAAGAAGAGTAGGTGGAGCTACATACCAAGTTCCATTAGAAATTAGACCTGAAAGAAGACAAACATTAGGTTTAAGATGGCTTGTTTCTTACAGCAGAAAGAGACATGAAAAAACAATGGCTGAAAAATTAGCTGGTGAAATCATGGACGCTGTAGCTGGAAACGGTGGAGCATTCAAGAAGAAAGAAGATACTCATAAAATGGCTGAAGCTAACAAAGCTTTTGCACATTACAAATTTTAGTATGAGGAGGAAAAATAGATGGCAGGAAGATTATGTCCATTAGATAAAACAAGAAATATAGGAATAATGGCTCACATTGATGCAGGAAAAACAACAACAACAGAAAGAATCCTATTCTATACAGGAAAAACTCATAAAATAGGAGAAGTTCACGAAGGTGCTGCAACAATGGACTGGATGGCTCAAGAACAAGAAAGAGGTATCACAATAACATCTGCTGCAACAACATGTTTCTGGAAAGATCATAGAATAAATATAATTGACACGCCAGGACACGTTGACTTCACAGTTGAAGTTCAAAGATCACTTAAAGTTCTAGATGGAGCTGTTACAGTATTAGCAGCTAAAGGTGGAGTTCAACCACAAACAGAAACAGTTTGGAGACAAGCTGATAAATACAGTGTACCAAGAATGGTATATGTAAACAAGATGGACGTTGTTGGAGCTGACTTTATGTTATGTGTAGATCAATTAAAAAATAGATTACATGCAAATGCTGTTCCAATCCAATTACCAATAGGAAAAGAAGACTATTTCCAAGGAATAGTTGACTTAATAAAAATGAGAGCATTCATCCATAAGGATGATTTAGGAAAAGAAATAGAAGAAACAGACATACCAGAAGATATGAAAGAAGAAGCTGAAATATGGAGACAAAATATGATTGAAGCAGCATGTGAACAAGACGAAGAATTAATGATGAGATATTTAGATGGTGAAGAATTATCTGAAGAAGACATCAAAAAAGGTTTACGTGCAGGAACAATCAATAACTCTATCGTAACAGTATGTTGTGGATCTTCATACAAAAACAAAGGTGTACAAGAATTATTAAACTCAATAATTGACTATATGCCAGCACCAACAGATATAGCTCATATCAAAGGTGTAGATTTAGATGGAAACGAAGTTGAAAGAAAAACTGACGACAATGAGCCATTTGCAGCTTTAGCATTCAAAATTGCAACAGACCCATTTGTTGGAAAATTATGTTTCTTCAGAGTATATTCTGGAACATTAGAATCAGGATCTTCTGTATTAAATGCAAACAAAGATAAAAAAGAAAGAATCGGAAGAATCTTACAAATGCATGCTAACCATAGAGAAGATATAGAAAAAGTATTTGCAGGAGATATCGCTGCAGCCGTTGGACTAAAAGATGTTACAACAGGAGATACTTTATGTGACGAAAATAATCCAGTTATACTAGAATCAATGGAATTCCCAGAACCAGTTATAGATATTGCTATTGAGCCAAAAGACAAAGCAGCTCAAGAAAAAATGGGTATAGCTTTAGCAAAACTTGCTGAAGAAGATCCAACATTCAAAGCATATACTAACCAAGAAACTGGTCAAACAATTATAGCAGGAATGGGTGAATTACACCTAGACATAATTGTTGATAGATTAAAAAGAGAATTCAAAGTTGAATGTAACGTAGGTAAACCACAAGTTGCTTACAAAGAAACAATTAGAAATAAAGTTAAAGTTCAAGGTAAATTTATCCGTCAATCTGGTGGTAAAGGACAATATGGTGACGTATGGTTTGAAATGGAACCATTAGAAGCTGGTAAAGGAATTGAATTCGAAAGCAAGATAGTAGGAGGAGCTGTTCCAAAAGAATATATCAAACCAATTGAACAAGGAATGAGAGAAGCAGCTCAAACAGGTATCTTAGCAGGATATCCAGTTATCGACTTCAAAGTATCATTAGTTGATGGTTCATATCACGAAGTTGACTCTTCAGAAATGGCATTCAAGATTGCAGCTTCAATGGCATTCAAAGAAGGATGTAAACAAGCTAAATCAGTTATCTTAGAGCCAATAATGAGAGTTGAAATAACAGTTCCAACAGAATACATGGGAGATGTTATTGGTGATGTAAACTCTAGACGTGGTAGAATAGAAGGAATGGATGAAGTTCAAGGAATGGAAGAAATAAGAGCATTTATCCCATTATCAGAAATGTTTGGATATGCAACAGACTTACGTTCTAAGACACAAGGTAGAGGAAGTTACTCAATGGAACCATCTCACTATGACGAAGTTCCAAAATCAGTACATGAACAAATAGTAGCTTCAAGAAGCAAAAACGCTTAATTAATTTAAAAAAATAGATTAATTTTAAAGCTAATTGCTAAGAATATTTAAATATAAAAATAAAAGCTTGCATTTTTACTCCAAATAGTATATAATGCAAGCACATAATAAAAACGTTATTAAATTTAAAGTTTATAATAAAGGAAATGGACAATCGTTTAAGTGAGGTAACATCAGTTATTAACACGAAAGGGACATATCTTAGTAACAAGAAATGACCCTATATTAAAGATGTGTCCCTTTACCTTAAAAGAAGGAGGAATTTAAAATGGCAAAAGCAAAATTCGAAAGAACAAAGCCACACGTTAACATTGGTACAATCGGACACGTTGACCATGGTAAAACAACAACAACAGCAGCTATTACAAAATACCTATCATTATTAGGAAAAGCTCAATATGAAGCATATGATCAAATCGATGGTGCTCCAGAAGAAAAAGCTAGAGGAATCACAATCAACACAGCACACGTTGAATATGAAACAGAAAATAGACACTATGCTCACGTTGACTGCCCAGGACACGCAGACTACGTAAAGAACATGATTACAGGTGCTGCTCAAATGGATGGTGCAATATTAGTTGTTTCTGCAGCTGATGGACCAATGCCACAAACAAGAGAACACATCTTACTAGCTAGACAAGTTGGAGTTAAATATATCGTTGTTTACTTAAACAAATGCGATATGGTTGATGATCCAGAATTATTAGAATTAGTTGAAATGGAAGTTAGAGACTTATTATCAAGTTACGATTTCCCAGGAGATGATATTCCAATCATAAAAGGATCTTCATTAAAAGTTCTAGAAAGCACATCTACAGATCCTAATGATCCTGTATATGCTCCAATGAAAGAATTAATGGAAGCAGTAGATTCTTATATACCTACTCCAGAAAGACCAATAGATCAACCATTCTTAATGCCAGTTGAAGACGTATTCACAATCACTGGACGTGGAACTGTTGCTACTGGTAGAGTAGAAAGAGGAACAGTTAAATTACAAGACAACGTAGAAATCGTTGGACTTTCAACAGAAAAGAAACAAACAGTTGTTACTGGTGTTGAAATGTTCAGAAAATTACTAGATCAAGCTGAAGCTGGAGACAACATCGGTGTTCTTTTAAGAGGAATTGATAGAAAAGACATCGAAAGAGGTCAAGTTATAGCTAAACCTGGATCAATTCATCCACATACAAAATTCACATCACAAGTATACGTTCTAACAAAAGAAGAAGGTGGACGTCATACACCATTCTTCAATGGATATAGACCACAATTCTATTTCAGAACAACAGACGTTACAGGTGTTATTGAATTAGAAGCTGGAACAGAAATGGTAATGCCAGGAGATAACGTAACAATGACAATCGAATTAATTACACCTATCGCTATTGAAAAAGGATTAAGATTCGCTATTCGTGAAGGTGGTAGAACAGTTGGTTCAGGTGTTGTTGCTGACATAATCGAATAATAATTGCTTAATATAAAGGCTTTCGAGATTAAATCTCGAAAGCTAATTTTTTGGCTGAATGTCAATATTAGTTATTGTTCACGGTGTAGGGCGAATAAATCTAGCTATGAACAGTAACTAGTATTAAAACTTAATCAATCCAATTAAAATTAATAAAATACCAGAAAGTTTACTCCAAAAATTTTGAGGAATATTATAAAATTTTGTTAAATGTACGCCAAAATAATTACCAATACTTAAAAATGCAGATTGTAAAAAAGCAGATAAAAAAGAAAAAATAAAAATATCAATTCCAATAGTACTACCACCAATCCCTATACATAAACTATCCAAAGAAAGGGCTAAACCAAGAAAAAAAGCCTCTTTTATACTAATATCGTTAGAATTATCAAAATCAAAAGAAACCTCTTTATCATTGGTTTGAATAATAATAAAAATTCCCATACATAAAAGAAGGGCTGAGCCTATAAATTCACAAACATTTGTTGAAAGTGTATTTTTTAATAATGTGCCTATAATACCAGATATAAATGTAATAACAATTGAAACAAAAAATAATATTATTTTGGATTTTCTTAATAATTTTATATGCCTAAAACCATATGTAATACCGATTCCTAAAGAATCTATGCTACTAGATAGTGCAAGTATTAAAGTATTGAAAAACATATTTATCACCTCTTACTATTTTATGAAAATGTCGATTTTTGGTGAAAATAAAATCAATAATATAGACATAAATTTTATTTGTGAATAAAGAATTGAATTAAGTAAGAGATAAAAAAGATCATAGCAAAAAAAGCGAATAACAAGTCAAATTTCCTAAAAATATTGATTAATAATAGTAATTTTGATACAATAGTAAAAAAAGTGGTGATAATAATGTATGAGACAATGGAAGAACTAAAAGATGTAGCAATAAATTGTAATAGATGTAAATTAAGTACAGGAAGGAAAAATATAGTATTTGGAGTAGGAAATGAAAATGCAGATATAATGTTTATAGGGGAAGGCCCAGGAGCAGATGAAGATACACAAGGAATTCCTTTTGTGGGAAAAGCGGGTCAATTGATGAATAAGGCATTTGATGTTGTAGGAATTGAAAGAGAAGAAGTATATATAGCAAACATTGTAAAATGTAGACCTCCAAATAACAGGAATCCAGAGCAAGATGAAGTTTTAAGCTGTATAAACTATTTAAGAAATCAAGTAATGATAGTAAAACCAAAAATTATAGTATTACTTGGTAGAATTTCACTTCAAAATATTTTAGGAAAAGAATACAAAATAACAGCAAGTAGAGGAAAATGGGTAGAGAAAAAAGGAATACTTTATATGCCAACTTGGCATCCAGCAGCATTACTTAGAGATGAAACTAAAAAGATAGATTTCATAAGAGATTTAAAAGAAGTAATAAATAAATTAAACGATATGACATAAAAATCTCCATCCCCAAAAGTACCCCAAAAGAACAAAAAAATAAAGGAGTCAAAAAATGAAACAACAAATACAAGAAAAATCAAATTATTGTTTAAACTGTAAATTGAAACCATGTTCAAACAAAGGATGTCCATTGAACAATAACATTCCAGAATTTATAAAACAAATAAAAGAACAGAATTATGAAGGAGCATATAAAACATTATTAGATACAACAGTATTGCAACCGATATGTGGAAGAATATGTCCACATAAAAGGCAATGTGAAGGTTCTTGTGTAAGAGGAATAAAAGGTGAACCTGTTAGTATTGGAGAAATGGAAACTTTTGTTGGAGATTATGCAATAGATAATGGTTTAGGAATTGAAAAGAATATTGATGAAAAATTAAGAGGTAAGAATGTTGCAGTTATAGGTGGAGGACCATCTGGACTAACATGTAGTGCGTTTTTAGCAAAAAGAGGTGTAAATGTAACAATATATGAAAGAAAGTCATTTTTGGGTGGTCTTTTAGTGTATGGAATACCGGATTTTAGATTAGATAAAGGTATTGTTAAAAATACAATTGATAAAATTTTAGATTTGGGTATAGAAGTAAAGTATAATAAAGAACTTGGTAAAAATTTAGATTTGAAAGATCTAGAAGAGAAATATGATTATATATATTTAGCATTTGGAGCAAATATTTCGTCTAAGATGGGGATTGATGGAGAGAAACTAAATGGAGTTTATGGTGGTAATGAATTGCTAGAGAATAATAGTCACCCAAATTATAATGGAAAAAAGGTCATTATAAATGGTGGAGGGAATGTTGCAATTGATGTTGCAAGAACTGTAAAAAGAAAAGGTGCAAAAGAAGTTGTAATTGTTTATAGAAGGGCTAAAGAACAGATGCCTGCAGAGGAAAGAGAAGTGATTGATGCTGAAAGTGAGGAAATTAAGATATTATTTCAAAATAATATTGTTAAAATTAATGGAAATGAGAAAGTTGAAAGTGTAGAGTTAATTAAAACAGAATTAGTGCAAAAAGAAGGAGATACAAGACTTTCACCTGTAAATATAGATGGAAGTAATTATACATTAGATGCTGATTATGTAATAATGGCTTTGGGTTCAAAAACTGATGAATTAGTAAAAGAATTGAATTTAGAATTAACATCAAGAAATTATATAAATGTAAATGATAAATTCCAAACATCAAATTCAAAAATTTATGCAGGAGGAGATTTGATAGGTGGAAAGGGAACAGTAGCTTGGGCTGCGCGAAATGGAAGAGATGTAGCTGAAAATATAATAGAAGAATTAAAAAAATATTAATAAAAATATTGATTTTTTTTAGAAACCATACTAAAATTAATAATATCTTAATAAACTGAAAAATGAAAGGAAAATAAAAGATGAAAATACTTCTAGATGCTATGGGAGGAGATAACGCTCCAGAAGCAACAATAAAAGGTGCAGTAAATGCAATAAATGAAATAAAAGCAGAAGTTATTTTAATTGGAAAACAAGAAATAATAGAAGCAAAAGTAAAAGAATTTTACGGAAAAACTTTAAGTGAAATATCACCAAGATTATCAATAAAAAATGCAACAGAAACAATAGAAATGGAAGATGGACCAACAGATAGTATAAAACACAAAAAAGACTCATCAATGGTTGTAGGATTTAATATGCTAAAAAAAGGAGAAGGAGATGTATTTATATCTGCCGGAAACTCAGGGGCATTACTTGCAGGAGCAACATTATTAGTTGGAAGAATTAGAGGAATTGATAGACCTGCTATGGCTGGAATATTGCCAGCTTATAAAAGTAGGCTTGTATTAATAGATTCAGGTGCAAATACAAATTGCAGACCAATAAATCTATTACAATTTGCACAAATGTCAAGTATATATATAAGAAATACTTTTGGTGTTGAACATCCTAGAATAGGCTTATTAAATATCGGAACAGAAGAAACAAAAGGAAATGAATTAACAAAAGAAAGTTACAAATTATTAAAAGAAAAATCAGAAGAATTAAATATAAATTTTATAGGAAATGTAGAAGGAAGAGATGCATTCTCAGGCGAAGTTGATGCAATAGTAACAGATGGTTTTACTGGAAATGTATTTTTAAAAGCAGTAGAAGGACTTGGCAAATTTGTAAAAAGAAGTTTAAAAGAAAATTTAATGAAAAATATATGGTCAAAAATAGCGGCACTTCCATCACTTCCTGCTATGAATAAATTTTCAAAATCAATGGATTACAAATCATATGGTGGAGCACTATTTTTAGGAGTAAAAAAACCAGTTGTAAAAGCACATGGTAGTAGTGATGCAAAATTATTTGAATTTACAATAAAACAGGCTGAGCAATTTGTAAACAACAAAACGGTTGATAATTTAATAAAAGAATTTGAAAAAGAAAAAGCAAAAACCGAATAACCATTCAAAAATGAAATAAATTTGAGATATCTATTGACAAAAGAAAAAACATATAATATAAATGTCTATATAAAAATAACATAAAATTTATATCAAAAGATATAGTAGTTTTTATAAACTTGAGAGGAGGTGAACTTAAAAGATGAGTTCAGAAGAAATATTTGAAAAGGTAAAAAATATAATAGTAGACTTATTACAAGTTTCAGAAGATTCTGTTACATTAGATGCACATTTTATAGATGATTTAGGAGCTGACTCTTTAGATTTAGTTGAGTTAATAATGGGAATTGAAGAAGAATTTAATATAGAAATTCCAGATGGAGAGGCTGAAAAAGTTGTAACAGTTGGAGATGTAGTTGAATACATAAAGGAAAATGTTGGATAATATAGAAAAAATAGCAATATCACTTGCTATTTTTTCTTTTTTTTATTAAAATAAAATAAACTAATAAAAGACTGGAGGAATTCAAAATGAATCTAAAAATGCCATATGGAATAAGCAACTATGAAAAAATCGTAAATAATGGTTACTACTATGTAGATAAAACAAAATATATAGAAAAATTAGAAAATTTGCCAGAAACAAGTATAATGTTTTTACGTCCAAGAAAATTTGGAAAAACACTATTTACAAGTGTAATAGAAAATTATTATGATAAAAACAAAGTAGAAAAATTTGATGAATTATATGGAAATACCTATATAGGAAAAAATCCAACCGAAAATAAAAATAGATATTGTATTTTACGATTTAATTTTTCAGGGATAGATACTAGTTCAGAAGAGGCAACAATCAGAGGATTTAAAAATAGTACAATAGAATCTATTAAATTATTTGTGGGAAGATATGGAATAGACTTTTTCATAAATGAAAGTCAAGAGGCAGAAGAAATTTTAAATAGTTTATTTACAGCTTTTTCGCTACAAAAAAATGGAGAATTAATATATGTAATAATAGACGAATATGACCATTTTGCAAATGAGCTATTAGGATTTTATCCGGAAAGATTTAAGACACTTGTTTCTAAAAATGGAAAGGTAAGAAAATGGTACGAAATTCTAAAAAAGGGGACAGAAACAGTTGTAGATAGAATTTTTATAACAGGAGTTGCACCAATTACACTAGATAGTTTGACAAGTGGATTTAATATAGGAACAGATATAACGCAAGATATAGATTTTAATGATATGATGGGATTTACTCAAAATGAATTGATTGATATTTTAAATAATCAAGGTGTATCGAAAGAAGAACAAGAAGAAATATTGCCAATAATGAAAGAAAACTATGATGGATATAAATTTAGTTTGAATGCAGAAAATCGAATATATAATTCAAATATGTGTTTATATTTCTTATCAAGATATATCAGATTAAAAGAAATACCAAATGATTTAATAGACATGAACATAGCAAGCGATTATAGTAAAATTGGTAAAATGCTTGATTTATGTAAGGGTGAAAAAAGGTTAGATATATTAAGAAAAACTGTACAGGGAGAAACTATAATTGTGGAAAAATTTAATCCAGCAATAGAATTTACTGAAATAGATATGATTTCAATGTTATATTATTTAGGATATTTGACAATATCTGGAAATTTAGCAGGAATACCTGAACTTACAATACCAAATAAAGTAATGAAAGAAATTTATGCAAGCTATTTTTTACAATTAATGAATGAAAAAGCAGAATTTAGAATAGATAGTAGTACGAGTCAAGAAATATTAATACAATTAGCAATGGAAGGAAGAATTGACAAAATAGTTGAAGTACTAAGAATATATTTAAATAATTTATCAAATCGTGATTTAATTAAATTTGATGAGAAATATATTAAATTAATATTTTACTGTATAGCAATGAATATAAATTCATATTCTACAAAATCTGAAATGGAAGTAAATAGAAATTATCCAGATATTTTGCTTGTACCAAGAGATAGAACAAAAGGATATAAGGCTATAATGGTTGAATTTAAATATATAAAAAAAGGAGAAACAGCAAAATTAGAAGATAAACAAAAAGAGGCAAGAGAACAGATTGAAAGATACTCTAAGTTTGATGACATAAAAGACATAGAGGGACTCAGAAAATATACTATTGTTGTTGCAGGAAATGAGATTTATGTCCAAGAAATATAGAAAAATATTACACTTTTATTTTAAAGAAAAACTACCGATAGACCGTGTGTTACTATCGGTAAATTTTTCGTCAAAACACTTGAAAAAATCCCAAAAAAGTATATAATAGATACATATGTAGAAAAGAGGTGAGTAAAATGGACTATACAAAATTAGAAAAAGAAATAGGGTATATATTTAAAGATAAAAATTTACTACAAACAGCATTAACACATACATCATATGCATATGAGAAAAAAACAATAAGCAATGAAAAGCTAGAGTTCCTAGGAGATAGCATACTAGAATTTTTATCGAGTATATATATATATCAAAACTATCCAAAACTAAAAGAAGGAGAAATGACTAAAGTTAGAGCACAAGTAGTGTGTGAGGCAAGTTTATATAAAGTTGCAAAATCACATAATTTTAGTGATTTCTTACGACTAGGAAAATCAGAAAGAGTAGCACATAAAGAAGTAAAACCAGCAATCATGGCAGACAGTGTAGAGGCAGTAATTGCAGCAATGTATATAGATGGTGGATTAGAGCCTGTAAATAAATTTATAATAGAGAACCTAAAAAAAGAAATAAAATTAGCAAGCCAAAATGTAGGGCAAAAAGATTATAAAACAGTATTACAAGAAATATTGCAACAACATGGAGATGTACATATAGAATATAAAATAATAAAAGAGGCAGGACCAGACCATGATAAGGTATTTGTATCAGAAGTGATCTACAATGGAAAAATTTTATCTTCAGGAGAAGGAAAAAGCAAGAAACATGCAGAAATGGAAGCTGCAAAACATGCTATAGAATTAATAAAAAAGGGGTGAAAACATGAAGAAACAATATATAATTCCAATATTTGTGCCACACTTAGGATGTCCAAATGATTGTGTATTTTGTAACCAAAAATCAATAAGTGGACAAAAAAAGCAAGTAACAAAGGAAGATGTAAAAAACATAATAGAAGAACACCTAAAATATATAAAAAAAGATTCTAAAGTAGAAGTAGCTTTTTTCGGAGGAAGTTTTACAGGAATAGAAGAGGAAAAACAAGAAGAATTATTAGCAGCAGCATATGAATATATAAAACAAAAAAAAGTTGATAGTATAAGAATATCAACAAGACCTGATTATATTGATAAAAAAATTCTAAAAAGATTAAAAAAATACAAAGTAAAGACAATAGAACTTGGAGTACAATCTGCAAATGATTATATTTTAAAAAAAGCAGGAAGAGGGCATACTTTTGAGGATGTTGTAAAAGCATCAAAATTAATTAAGTGGTATGGATTCGATTTAGGTCATCAAATGATGGTAGGTCTTCCAGAAAGTACTACAGTTGATGAAATAAATACTGCTAAACAATTGATAAAATTAAAACCTAAAATGGTAAGAATATATCCGGTTTTAGTTATAAAAAATACAAAATTAGAAAAAGATTATAATGATGGAAAATATAAGCCATTAACAGTTATACAGGCTGTAGAAGTTTGTAAAGAACTTGTAAAACTATTTGTAAAAAAACATATAGAAGTAATAAGAATAGGACTTCAGCCAACAGATACTATAACAAATCCGGAAAATGATAAAAGCGAAGTTGTAGCAGGTCCATTCCATCCAGCTTTTAGGCAATTGGTTGAATCTGGAATGTGGTATGATGTTATAGTTGAAAAAATAAAACAACTAAATACTAAGGTTAAAGAAGTTGTCGTTACTGTTAATCCAGCAGATGTAAACAATGTTATTGGACAAAGAAAAGATAATATTAATAATTTAAGAGATGTTTATGATGTGAATTTAATTGTTAAGGCAGACGAGAAAATTAAACAGGGAAAATCAAAGATAGAGATTACAAAAATTTATGAAGACTTTTCAGAGTAATGTATGTGGAGAGCGGGTATTAATAGCTTTCCTCTAACATTGTTTACATTTTGTTTTTATTTAATTATATTAGTAGGTGCAATGCTTACTATAATAGGTATTTGTATTAATATTACAAAAAATAAAAAGAAAATTCAAAAAAATCCTTGACAAATTTAAAAAAAATGATATAATAGTAAAGCATTAAGGAGAAGTTGCAGGTGTAGTTCAATGGTAGAACCCTAGCCTTCCAAGCTAGCTACGTGGGTTCGATTCCCACTACCTGCTCCAAATTTTAATGCATTTACCATAAAGAATAAATGCAGGTGTAGTTCAATGGTAGAACCCTAGCCTTCCAAGCTAGCTACGTGGGTTCGATTCCCACTACCTGCTCCAAATTTTAAAACTTACGAAATTCATAATTTCGTAAGTTTTTTGTATTATAAGAAAATGGAGATAAAATAGCTAATTTGTAAAATGGTAAAATATTTGGTATAATATAGATTAATGATGGATTGTTTCATCATACGCATAAGTTATTGCAAGGTGGTAGCATTAACGAATTCTTAATAATAATTTGGGAGGATCTTTTTATGATAAATATAAACATTTTATTTCCGAGTGAAAGGAAACGGATAAAAGCAGCGATTGCTTCAAAAGTTGAAAATAAATATGGAAAAAAGGTGACAAAGTTTAAATTTAATCATATAGGAGATGATCATGTATATTTGTATGTTTATCTTGAAGATGAAACACCTTTATACATAACAGCAGACCTAAGAAGGCTTGAGGAAAGTATGACTATATGTGAAGATATGTCACTTTAGAGAAAAATCTCCATTACCACCGTGGAGATTTTTAGTTATAAAAAATGAATAAAACTCCAAAATTTGCATAATACTAACAATAAAACAACATTTGGAGGTAAAAAAGATGAAAGTTTTATACAATATTGTACTTACACTAGTAATAATAGGAGCACTAAATTGGCTATTAATAGGAATATTTAACTTTGACCTAGTAGCAATGATATTTGGACAAATGAGTGTACTAAGTAGAATTATATACACATTAGTTGGATTAAGTGGAATTGTATCAATTGGATTATATTCGAAAATAAACGAGTAAAAAGGCGGCTAAAAAAATCCGTCTTTTAAGATTTAAAAATCTTTATTTTGTAAAATAAAATTTACCCATTTTGTAAAATGATTTTTACCTATTTTGTAAAGTTAACTTTTTAGGGATTGAAAATCCCCCAAAAATACTATATAATATACCCCAAAAGGAGACAACAAAAATGAACGAATATATAACAATAATAGGAGGTGGCCTAGCAGGAACAGAAGCAGCCTACCAAATAGCAAAAAGAGGAATAAAAGTAAAACTATATGAAATGAAACCACAAAAATACTCACCAGCACACTCAAACGAAAATTTAGCAGAAATAGTATGTAGTAATTCATTTAAATCAAACTTACACACAAATGCTTGTGGTTTACTAAAAGAAGAGCTAAGAAAACTAGACTCTTTACTAATAAAAATAGCAGACAAAACAGCAGTACCAGCAGGGCAAGCACTAGCAGTAGATAGAGAAAAGTTTTCTGAAATTGTAACAGAAGAAATAAAGAAAAATCCACTTATAGAAGTAATAAATAAAGAAATAGGAGAAGAAATTCACTTAAAAGACTTAGCCCAAAATGGAATAGTAATAATCGCAACAGGGCCACTAACCTCGGAAAGTCTATCAAAAGAAATTCAAGAACTAACAGACCAAGAAAAACTAGCATTTTATGATGCAGCAGCTCCAATAGTAACAAAAGAAAGCATAGATTTTAACATAGCATTTTACGGAAATAGATATGAGCAAGAAAAGAAAAAAGAAGAAACAATGGATAAATGGCAAGAAAGATTAAATTCGCAAGATGCAAGCTATATAAACCTTCCAATGAACAAAGAAGAATACGAAAAATTTGTACAAGAACTAATAAATGCAGAAGTAGTAACACTTCACGATTTTGAGAAAAGAGAAATATTTGAAGGTTGTATGCCAGTAGAAATAATGGCAAAAAGAGGAATAGATACATTAAGATTTGGTCCATTAAAACCAGTAGGATTTGATGATCCAAGATATGGAAAAAGACCTTATGCAGTAGTGCAATTAAGACAAGACAATGGTGCGGCGAGCTTATATAATTTAGTAGGCTTCCAAACAAATCTAAAATATGGAGAACAAAAAAGAGTATTTAGTATGATACCAGGTCTAGAAAATGCAGAATTTATAAAATATGGAGTGATGCACCGAAATACGTACATAAATTCTAGTTATTTATTAGATAATACATATAACCTAAAAAAATCTCCAAATATATATTTTGCAGGACAAATAACAGGAGTAGAAGGATATGTGGAATCAATATCCTCAGGTCTAGTTGCAGGAATAAATGCTGCACACCAATACAATAATGATACAAAAAAAGAATTTTCTGAATATACAATGATAGGAGCATTAGCAAAATATATATCAACTGAAAATGATAAATTCCAGCCTATGAATGCAAACTTTGGAATTGTACCAGAACTAGGAGAAAAAATAAAAGACAAAAAATTAAAATACGGAAAATTAGCTGATAGAGCACTTGAATATTTAGAAAAATAAGGAGAAAATATGCCAAAAGTTAGTTTAATAATACCAGTATATAATGTTGAAAATTATATAGAAAAATGTCTAGATTCTGTTATAAATCAAACTCTAAAGGATATAGAAATAATAATTGTAAATGACGGTTCAAAAGATACATCAAAGGAAAAAATAGAAAAATATTTAAAAAAATATCCATCTATAAAATATTTAGAAAAAGAAAATGGTGGATTATCAGATGCAAGAAATTATGGTATGCCTTATGCTACAGGAGAATATATAGCATTTTTAGATTCAGATGATTATGTGGAAAGCACAATGTATGAAGAAATGTACGAGGTAGCTAAAAAAGAAAATGCAGATATGGTAGAATGTGATTTTATTTGGCAATATCCAGATAAAAGAAAAGAAGATATAGGCACTATATATAAATCCAAAAAAGAAATGATAGAAAAAGCACGTGTAGTTGCTTGGAATAAATTAATAAAAAGAGAGTTAATAGAGAAAACTGGAATAAAATTTCCAGTAGGACTAAGATATGAAGATGTGGAATTTTTTTATAAACTAGTTCCATATTTAGAAAAAGTTTCTTTTGTAAAAAAATGTTTTGTACATTATGTACAAAGGGAAAATTCAATTGCAAATACACAAAATATTAGAACAATAGAAATTTTTACAGTGCTTGAAAATGTAATTACATATTATAAGGAAAAATGTTTTTATGATGAATATAAAGATGAATTGGAATATATATATATTAGATTTTTATTATGTAGTTCATTAAAAAGAATGTGCAAAATAAGTAACAAAACTGATAGAAAAAAAGCTTTAAAAGAAACCTGGAACAACATAAATTTGAAATTTCCAAGTTGGAGGAAAAATCCTATACTAAAAAAGAAAAGTTTAAAAAATCTGTATATAAAAAGTAATAACAAAATAACCTTCAAAATTTATTGCTTTTTTCTACGCTTACTGTAAAGGAGGGCAATAAATGAAAATAAAGGAAAAACTTACTCTTGAAAATTTAATGTATTTATTTGTAATGTTTTGTCCGTTACTTGATATAATAAGTTTTTTATTTAGAAATTATTTTGATACATCAATATCTCCAACAACCTTATTAAGGCCATTAATACCTTGTATTGTATTTGTAATTTTATTTTTTAAGGAGAAGAACAAAGGCAAAAAAATATTAGCAGGACTTGTATATTTAATATATTCAGCAATCCATTTAATAATATTTCAAAAATTACACAATGGAAGTTCTTATGGAAATATAACAAATGAAATGCAGTATTTGATAAATTATGGAATGATGATAATGAATTTGTATTTGTTTTTTACTGTTATAAAAGATAAAGGCAAACTTCAAAAATCAGTATTAATAAGTGTAGCGATATACATAATATCATTATATTTTTCGATAATAACCAAAACATCATCACATACATATTTAGAGGAAATTGGATATAAAGGCTATTTCGAATCTGGAAACAGCTTATGTACAGTTTTACTATTAGGATTATGTATAATATTTGGAGATTTTAAGCTAAAAGATTGGAAAAAATTAATATTAATAATATTTACTGGAATATATCTTACTATGTTATCTGGAATGAGAACAGGACTATTTGGATTTGCACTAATTGTAGCAACATTTATACTAGGAAAGTTTATAATAAATATTCGAGATAACGTAAAATTTAGCAAAAAACAAATAATTATAGTTTCTGTATTTATAATAATTGCAATTATATTGATCACAATACTTGGTTCACAAACAATAGAAAGAAGAAAACTATTAAAGCAAAATGAAATAACAAATGTAGATGAAGAAACTGGGGAAGCAAGATTTGTTACAGGAGATATATTAAATATTTATAAAAAGATACAAAGTGGCACTATAGAAGAAAATTATATGTCAGAGGCAGAAAAAAGAGCGATAGTAAAATTCTGTGACTATGCTAAAAAAACAAATCTATCAAATGTAAATTTAAGAAAACAACAGCTTATTTATAATATAATTTTGGTTAAAGAGCAGAAAAATCCATTATTAATATTATTTGGAAATGGATATAAAAATCAAACTGGAGAGCTTGTTATGGAAATGGAATTACCAGCTTTTATTTGCAATTTTGGAGTAATAGGATTTATTCTATACTTTGGACCATTTGCAGTAATAATTGGAGGAGCTATTTGGCAGGCATTGAAAAATAGAAAAGAAATAAAGATTGATACAGTTATGAATTTATTTGGCATGTTATTAGCTGTTGGTTTATCCTGTTTTTCAGGATATGTATTTTTCAATTTATCAAGCATGACAATGGTAATAATTTTATGTACAAGTGGGACCATTGGGGTCGGTTCTTTTTGGTCCCAAAATGAACAAAAGGCAAGAAAGGAAGAAAATGAAAAAAATAGTATTTGGAATAACTAGCCTAGGAATAGGTGGAGCAGAGCGAGTTTTAGTAGATATAGTAAATAAATTACAAGATGAATATGATATAACAATATTTACACTATATGGAAAAGGAGCCTTTGAAAAAGAATTATCAAATAAAATAAAAATAATACAACTATATGATAATTCTTATGAGGAAATGAGCAAAATCAAGAAGAAAATTATCCCCATAAAAGTATTAATAAGTGGAAAATCTATATACAAAAAATATATACAAGGAAAATTTGATGTTGAAATAGCCTTTCTAGAGGGACCAATTACAAGAATTTTTAAATATGGTAAATCAAATAAGAAAATTGTATGGGTACATAATGATATAGCAAAAGTTTTTGGAGATAATTTTAAGGCAAAATTAAAACTTAAAGTTGATAAAAAAATTTATAGCAAATATGATAAAATAATATTTGTAAGTAAAGATAATGAGAACTCATTTAATAGGATATATAGTGGTATTCCTAATTTAGGTCAAAAAGAAGCGGTAATTTATAATTATATAGATAAAGACAGAATAATAGAAAAATCTAAAGCTGAAATTGGACAAGAATATATAGATAAAAATATACCATCTATCATTACAGTTGCAAGGCTTGTAGAACAAAAGGCGATTGATAGGTTAATAAATGTTCATAAAAGACTTATAGATGATGGAATTATGCATAATATTTATGTAATAGGAGATGGCCCTGAAAAGGAAAATCTACAAAATCAAATAAAGGAACTTAAGGTAGAAGATACTTTTAAACTTATGGGAAAAAGAGAAAATCCGTATCCATATATAAAAAGAGCAGATTATTTTGCGTTGCTTTCAAAATTTGAGGGTTATGGAATGGTTATTGATGAAGCAAAGATTTTAAACAAAAAAATAATTATCACAGATACTGCGGCAAAAGAAGCGGTAAAAGGCTATCTACCAAAATTAATTTTACAAAATTCGGAAGATGCAATTTATGAGGGATTGAAACAAGTAATTCAGGAAAATGTTGTCTTTGATGATAGTGAAGGTAGTTTTGATAATGAATTTTTATTAGA
>UMCY01046765.1_pt1 | contig 24838 bp, 14 predicted proteins | sample 1964351 | NCBI WGS metagenome assembly UMCY01 (sample SAMEA4835980, study PRJEB28245) | human gut metagenome | biome: gut microbiome; material: fecal sample | place: Denmark | collected 2008 | reverse complement strand
TTGGCAGGTGAACGATTCAAACCCTGTTATCTCATGGTCAAGTATCGACTATTTCGGCAGGTGGAAAGGTCTGCATTATTATGCAAAGCGTTTTTACGGTCCGTGCCTTATCTCCTGCGACGATACCAATAGAAAAAAGCCTGTCCTTAACATATCCAACGAGCGAATGACAGCCTTTGAGGGTGTGGTAAAATGGACGCTGAGAAACAACAAAGCAGAAATTTTGCAAAGCGGAGAAAAATCCGTGAACGTTCCGGCTCTCACAGCACAGAACGTCCTTGACATAGACCTTTCACAGGAGCTTGTCAGCCGTACCGACCCTCGTGAAAAATATCTCGAATATTCCATTATGGAGAACGGCAAGGTGTTGAGCTTCGGCACAACTCTCTTTGTGCGCCCGAAAGAATTTACATTCTTAGAGCCTGCCATAACCTACGGCATATCAGAAAGCGAGGATAAATTCGCCCTGACATTCTGTGCCGAGAATTATGCCAAAAGCGTCTGCCTCAGCCTGAAAACTGCCGACTGCGTGTTCTCTGACAACTGGTTCGATATCCACGGAAAAGAGCCTGTTACCATAATGATAGACAAAGCCTCCCTCAGCAGAAAAATGACAGCGCAGGAGCTGTCCAGGGAGCTTGAGATAATGCACAATTAGGGCTGTGATTTCAAAGGCTCTGCCTTGTCACCAGCAGTGAAAAGTCGATGCGATCATTAGCAAAACAAAAGCAATGCGGGCGAACGCTGTTCGCCACTACATAAAAAGTTATATCACACATTTTGTAGTGGCTGGCGTCCTTGACAGCCCACTGCTCTGCATTTGCTATCTTCCGTCAATGTTCCCCTGCGTATAAGTAGCCTGAAATAAAATTTTAGGAGGAACTGCTTTGAAAGTAAAACTAAGCAAATACTTGAAGCCCTATGCACTGTTTGCGGTGCTGACACCTCTATCCATGGTGGGAGAAGTGCTGGGCGACCTGCTTCAGCCAAAGCTTATGTCAAAAATAGTTGACGACGGCGTGCTGGGTCAGGATATGAACCTTATCATAAGAACGGGACTTCTCATGCTCCTTGTTCTTATAGGCGGCGGAGCTTGCGGAATTGCGGCTTCTGCATTCGGTGGGATAGCTTCCCAAAGCTTTTCAAGAGATCTGCGTGTGGACGTTTTTAAGCGTGTCATGGGTCTTTCATTTGAACAGACCGACAAGTTCACCACAGGCTCATTGGTAACACGTCTTACAGCGGATATAACCGCTATCCAGCAAATGGTAGACTTCATGTTGAGAATGTTGGTGCGTGACAGCCTGCTGTTCTTCGGCGGAATAATCATGATGCTCACCCTGAACGTCAGGTTCGGTATCATAATTCTCTGTGCACTGCCTGTCGAGATAATCATGATGATAGTAATTCTCAAAAAGGCAAACCCATACTATTCTATCGTTGCAAAACGTCTTGATACCGTAAACTCTGTGGTTCAGGAGAACGTCACAGGCGCAAGAGTAGTAAAAGCCTATGTCAGAGAGGATACAGAAGAAAAGCGTTTTGACGATGCAAATATAAGCCTTATGGAATCAAACCTCCGTGTTCAGACCCTTATGGCTATCCTTCAGCCGCTTCTTATGATAATACTCAATCTGTCTGTTATTGCCGTTATAGTTATAGGCGGCTGGCAGGTGCAGGCACAAGCTATGAAGGTCGGCGAGGTCATGGCGGCTATCACATATCTTACTCAGGTCTTGCATGGCGTAATGATGATGTCTATGATGTTCCAGACCCTCGCAAAGGCTTCCGCATCTGCAAACAGATTGAGAGAAGTCCTTGAAACTGACCCTGTTATAAAAAGCGGCAGCGTTTCCCTTTCAGATAAAACAGGGGGCACAGTGAGCTTTAAAAATGTTTCATTCTCCTATCCTGAAACCAAGGGCAGACCTGTTATCTCAGACCTTACCCTTGATATAAAGTCAGGCGAGAGCGTCGCCATACTAGGTGCAACTGGTTCGGGAAAATCTTCACTTGTAAATCTTATTCCAAGATTTTACGATTGTACAGCAGGGGAAGTCCTCGTTGACGGCGTAAACGTCAAGGATTGTAAGCTTGACGAGCTTAGAAAGAAAGTTGGCATAGTCCTGCAAAAGAGCGAGCTTTTCTCAGGCACAGTTGAGGACAACATAAAATGGGGCGACAAAAACGCTACCCATGAGGAGGTCATCTCCGCTGCACAGGCAGCTCAGGCTGACGAGTTCATTCAGAAGATACCTGCAGGCTATGAGGGTATTATAGCTGAAAAGGGTGCTTCACTGTCAGGCGGTCAAAAGCAAAGGCTTTCTATCTCAAGAGCGGTACTTAAAAAACCTGAGATCCTCATTCTTGATGATTCCACCTCCGCCCTCGACCTTGGCACAGAAGCTAAGCTCCGTGCGGAGATAGACCGCAAAATGAACGGCACTACCCTTATCATAATCGCACAGCGTATCCAGAGCGTAAAATCATGCGACAGGATAGCCGTCCTTGACCACGGCAAGCTTTGTGCCTGCGATACTCATGAAAATCTGCTAAAGACCTGCGAGGTATATCAGGATATCTACGCCTCACAGGTAAAAACGTCAGGAGGTGAAGTGTAATGCCTCCAATGCCTCCAATGGGACCCGGCGGAAGAAAACCGGGCGGACCTCACGGTGCAAGGCTCACAATGGAAAAGCCTAAGGACGCAAAGAACACCCTTAAAAAGCTTATCGGCTATATAGGCAGGAACAGATATCTGTTTTTCGCACTTATCGGTGTAATGCTCATCATAACTCTGCTCAATCTTGCCGCACCGTCAATACAGCAAATAGCCATAGACTGCATTACCCTCACCAAAAAGAAAACAAGCGTTGACTTCAGTTCACTTGGCAAAACGCTCATAGGTCTTGGGGCAGTTTATCTCCTGTCCTCTGTTTTCACCTATATGCAGGGAATATTCTCTGCAAAGCTTTCACAGTACACAGTAAAGACCATGCGTAAAGACTTGTTCTCAAGCCTTGTAAGACTTCCTATAAAATATCTCGATACCCACAGCCATGGCGATATAATGAGCCGTATGACAAACGACGTCGAGAATATCTCCACAACTATCTCTCAGTCTATAGGCTCGCTCATCTCAGGTGTGCTTACAATTGTGGGAACAGTTGTCATAATGCTTCTGTATTCACCGCTTCTTACCCTTATCTCACTGTCTACAGTGTTCCTTACCATATTCGTTTCAGGCGTACTCACAAAGTATATGAAGAAATACTTCATCAAACAGCAGGTGCTTCTTGGCGAGATAAACGGCGAAGTTGAGGAAATGGTAGTCGGATATAGAACGGTCGTTTCCTATGGCAAAGAGCAGGACGCTGTTGACAAGTTCGAGAAAATGAGCAACAATCTGAAAAAATGCGGCATAAAAGCTCAGATATTCGGTGGTGTAATGGGTCCTTGCATGAACTTAATATCTAATTTCGGCTTTATCCTTATCGCTGCATTTGGCGGCTGGTTCGCAATAAAAGGCTTTATAACAGTGGGAACTATTCAGGCTTTTATACTCTATTCAAAACAGTTCTCACGTCCTATCAATGAGATTGCAAATCAGTTTGCGAATATCCAGACCGCAATAGCAGGCGCAGAGCGTATCTTTGAAGTCATGGACGCCGATAAGGAAACTGACGAGGGCAAGGCTGACTTTGAGGTGGAAAACGTCAAAGGCGATATCAGTTTCAAGCATATAGATTTCTCGTATGTTCCTGAAAAGCAGGTGCTAAAAGACCTCGATCTTGAAGTAAAAGCAGGTCAGAAAATAGCCATAGTCGGTGCAACAGGCTCAGGCAAGACCACCATAGTGAACCTCCTCACAAGATTTTATCCCGTTGACAGCGGTGAGATAACCATAGACGGTCAGAGCATTTACGATATCCCGAAAGACAAGCTCAGACGTTCCATAGCCATAGTTTTGCAGGATACAGTGCTTTTTAAGGACACCATAGAGGAGAATATCCGCTACGGCAGAGAAAACGCTACCCTTGATGAAATAAAGGCGGCGGCAAAGTTTGCGAACGCAGACGAGTTCATCGAAAGACTTTCCGAGGGTTACGACACAGTGCTTGCCGAGGGCGGCTCAAACCTTTCACAAGGTCAGCGTCAGCTTCTCTCCATAGCAAGAGCAGTGCTTGCCGACCCGAAGATACTTATTCTTGACGAAGCCACTTCCTCGGTTGATACCAGAACTGAGATGCACATTCAGTCCGCAATGGTGGCTCTTATGAAAAACAGAACGTCCCTTATCATCGCTCACCGACTTTCCACTATCCGTGACGCCGATAAGATAGTCGTTATCGACGGTGGACGTGTTGCAGAGCAGGGTAGCCATGAGGAACTTATCGCCGCCAAGGGCTGTTACTACAGACTTTATCAGACGCAGTTCTCAGGCGTTAAGACCTGATACAATGGTGTTTGGAAAACGTATATAGCCAATATCGTACGTTCAAACAAATCAAGGCACAGGAAAACCTCTCCTGTGCCTTTTTTATGCGCCAAAAAAAGACGGCTCTCATAAGAAAGCCGTCCTTAATGTTATCTGAAATATTACTTTGTAACAAGTGCCAGAGTATCTCTTGCAATGAGAAGCTCTTCGTTTGTTGGGATAACGTAAACCTTTGTCTTAGAATCGTCTGTGGAGATCTCTTTAAGTATTCCACGGCAGAGATTCTTCTCAGCATCAATGTGGATACCGAGGATATCGAGATTTGAGCAAGCAGCCGCTCTTACCTCAGGTGCGTTCTCACCGATACCGCCTGTGAAGATAACAGCGTCAAGACCGTTCATTGCAGCAGCGTATGAACCTATGAACTTCTTGATCTGATAAGCAAATATCTCGCTTACGATAAGCGCTCTCTCGTTGCCCTCGCTTGCAGCAGCCTGAATATCTCTGTTGTCAGAGCCGATACCAGAAAGACCAAGGAAGCCTGACTTCTTGTTCATGTATTCTGTCATCTGGTCAGGTGTAAAGCCCATTTTCTTCTCAACATAGTCAACAGCAGAAGGGTCAACAGAACCGCAGCGTGTGCCCATTACAAGACCGTCAAGAGGAGTGAAGCCCATTGATGTGTCAACAGACTTGCCGCCGTTGATAGCTGTGATAGATGAGCCGTTGCCAAGGTGGCATGAAACTATCTTAAGCTCCTCGATAGGCTTGCCCATTACTCTTGCAAGCTCGCCTGAAACAAATCTGTGTGATGTTCCGTGGAAGCCGTATTTTCTTACATGAAGATCAGTGTAGCACTCGTATGGCAGACCGTAGAGATAAGCCTTTCTTGGCATTGTTGAGTGGAAAGCAGTGTCGAATACAACTACCTGTGGTGTGCCTGCTGGGATAACTGCCTTGCAGGCTCTCAGTGCAAGAGCGTGTGGGTGGTTATGTACAGGTGCAAGCTCAGCCAGTGCGTCGATCTGGTCGATAACTTCGTCTGTTACAAGGCAGGTCTCCTTGAATACCTCAGCACCCTGAACTATTCTGTGACCAACGGCTGATATCTCAGACATAGAGTCGATGACCTTTGTTTCGCCTGATGTGAGTACCTCAACGAGCTTTTCAAAAGCCTCAGTGTGAGTAGGAAAATTGCAATCCTCCTCGATGTGTCTGCCGTCGCCTGTCTTTGCGCTCACATGGCCGTCGATACCGATACGGTCGCAGTTGCCCTTTGCGATAACAGACTCGTCCTTCATATCCAGAAGCTGATATTTAAGTGATGATGAACCTGCATTTACAACTAAGATTTTCATTGGAAAAAATCTCCTCCCGATTATAATATGTCAGATAACGGGCTTGACTTTAAGCCCATAATATCATATACTTATAGTATATCAATATTAATGATAAATTTCAAGAGCTTTTTTCATAAATATACATATTGCACAATTTTTTTACTAGGGCTTAACATATTAGTATCATAATTCGCAGTAAGCTTTTGAAAGACGGAATAAAATAAGCATAGGGTAGAAAGAGGAGTAAAAAATGAAAATTGCGGGAATAGTTGCGGAATATAATCCGTTCCATAACGGACATAAATATCAGATACAAGCCACAAGACAGGCTGGCGCAGAGGGTATCGTCGCAGTAATGAGCGGCGATTGCGTGCAGCGTGGCTCAGCGGCTGTTTTCTCAAAATATGACAGAGCGCAGGCTGCTATAAGAAACGGTGCAGACCTTGTTATAGAACTGCCATGCCCGTTCTCATGTTCAAACAGTGAGGTCTTTGCAAGAAGTGCAGTAAGGCTTCTTGCAGGTCTCGGGGAGGACGTGGTAACGACCTTGTCTTTCGGCTGTGAAAGCGGTGATAGGAACGCCCTTGAACAGGCAGCTGAAATATCCGCAATGCTTGAAAATTCACAGCAGGTAAGAGAACTTTTATCTCAGGGAAAGTCCTACCCGCAGGCTATGTATGAAGCCTCCATAGGTCTTTATGGCAGAACCGCCGAAGAGATATTCTCCACACCAAATAACGTTCTTGCAGTTGAGTATATAAAGGCGGCAAAGCGTATAGCCCCATGGCTAGTGCCTTATGCCGTAAAGCGTGAAGCTGTTGCACATGATTCTCAGGCAGAGTCTGGTAATTTTGCTTCGGCTTCTCATATAAGAGAGCTTATAAAAGAGGGCGGTGAGTGGCAGAAATTTGTTCCATATGATTTTGAGGGCTGTAAGCCGTCCTTTACCCGGCAGGCAGGCAGAGAAATGCTTTTCAAGCTCTGCACAGCTTCAAGAGAAGATTTTCTAGCCCTACCTGACTGCGACGAACACCTTGCCAACAGATTTATGTCTGTCGTAAGCTCCTGCCCTGAAACTATGGATATCTTTGAACAGCGTATAAAGTCAAAGAATATCACCATGGCAAGAGTAAGAAGAATGGTCCTGCACCTTGTTCTCGGCATCAGAAAGGACGATATCAGACAAGTGCCATACGGCAGGATACTTGCCTTTAACCGCACAGGCACACGCATACTTGCGCAGGCTGAGAACAGAACTCTTGAGTATGATACCTCGCTGAAAAAGCTTGAGGATATCTCCGACTATGCAAAGCGTGTTGCTTTCCTTGAAAAGAACGCAGTAAGACTTAGAGAAACAGCGGCATACGGCAGATGTATTTCAAACGAGTATACAAGAAAGATAACCATAACCTGAGATAAACAGGAGGGCGGAACATGAGAAGAATGAAAGGTGCGGCAGGGCTTTTGACAGCTTTGCTCTTGGCTTTTCAGCTTTCGGCGCAGACTTTTGCACTTGCCAACGAGGATAACGGCATAAAAGTCGTTCCCGTAAACTTTACCCATAACGGCTATAGCTATGAGATAGAGGGCGTGGCCAAAAGCACAGACGGCGACTATCAGATAAAGTCCCCTGCAAGACTAGCCGCCCGAAAGCTCCCATCCACCTATGACCCAAGAAGCTCAGGAGAGATCACAACAGTAAAAGATCAGGCTTCAACAGGTGCTTGCTGGGCATTCTCAGCCCTTGCCTGCGCAGAGCAGGATCTTATCAAAAAGGGGCTTGAAAACCCCTCTGCAGAATTTTCCGTGCCTGCCTTGGTGCTGTCCTCAAATTCAGGCACAGCCACAGGTAAAGACGATTTTTCATCAGGGGGAAACTGGCTCTTTGCGGCCTCCGCCCTTGCAAATGGTCAGGGACTATGCTATGAGGATTACGAGCCGTTTTTAGAATCCGGCACAGAGAATATGATAGTCTCCGAAAATAAGAAAAGCGTCAGCGAATACAGGCTGAATTATGTCATGGAGCTTTCAAGCACCACGCAGGTGAAGCGTAAAATAATGGAGCTTGGAGCAGTTTCCGCAAGCTATTTTGCAGGAAATGGCTATATGAATCATAACAATACTGCCTACTATGATCCCGACGCCTCAAAAAACACTATCATAAATCATTCCGTCACAGTGGTGGGCTGGGACGATAACTACAGTAAGGATAATTTCAGATATAAGCCTGCCAATAACGGCGCATGGCTTGTGAAAGGCTCGTGGGGCGCAGATCAGGACAATGACGGCTTCTATTGGGTGTCCTATGACGAAGCAGAGTTCGGACAGTTTTGCTGCTATGACTTTGAAGAAAGCTGTGATAATACATATCACTACAGCAAAATGACAGGCTATGTTGTGAACGCCAGCAACGACGGCTCTGTTTACGGTGCAAATGTTTTCACCGCTAAAGCCGATGAAAAGCTTGATAAAGCAGGCTTTATGTATGTGGGCAAAACTGGCAGTGCGGATTACACCCTAAGCGTCTATACCAACGTTTCCGACAGCGACCCTATAGGCGTCCTTGAAACGCAGATAAGCGGCTCAGTGTCCGCAAACGGCTTTTATACAGTTGACTTTCCCGAGGATATCCTCCTTGAAGAGGGCGAGAAATATTCCATTTCAGTAAAATTCAGCGGCGACAGCGGCAGGGGATATCTCCTTGCAGAAAGCGACCGAACATCAAAGGTGCAGTCAGGGCAAAGCTATGTTTCCCTTAACGGCAAATATTGGTCTGACGTTGGAGCAGATAAGACCGACTCCATAGGAAGTCTTTTTATCTACGCTTACACTGATGATACTGCAAAGCCCGATAAAAGTTCACTTGAAACCACCCTTGCGAAGTACGGCACCCTTGCAGGCTGTGAAAGAGAAGCAAACAACGCCCGAACGGTGCTTGCAGATGAAACTGCTTCCAAGAACGATATCTCAAACGCACAAAAGCTCCTTATCTCCGCCGCAGAAGAACAGGACGAAGCCCTTGTTATAACCACAGAAGCCCAGTGGGGAAGCTTTGCAAAGCGTGTCAGCAGTGGCGAAAGCTTCGAGGGCAAGCTAGTCACCCTTGAAGCTGACCTTGACTTTGACGGAAAAACTATCTCACCTGTAGGCGATTCTGAAAACCCATTCATGGGCTATTTTGACGGCAACGGACACCTTATAAAAAACGCAGTTATCTCCTCGGGGGAGTATTCAGGGCTTTTCGCGTACATAAAAAATGGTGCAGAGATAAATAACATTTCCCTGAAAAACTGTATAGTGAAAGGCGATTACGCAGGTGGAATAGTGGGTTTTTATCAAGGAACAGCCATAAAAGCCTGCACCTTTGACGGCACAGTGTCAGGAGAAGTCTATTCAGGTGGCGTCATAGGAAGACAATCCTGCGGTATCATAACAGAGTGTTCTTCAAACCTAAGGGAAAACAGCTCCGCCATTACAAATGCCTTTATAGGAGGCAGGGATATTGCCGTTTCCGTTGTGAACGCATACGGCTGTTACAGCAATGACAGCGACAGCTTGGTTTCAAGCCTCTCTGCAAAAAATGCACTTTCTCAAGGGGCATATGCAATGAATACCTACGATGAAAAGTTCAAAGACAGCGCAAAGTGGACAATGGACGGCACTCTTGTGCGCCAGACCTCATATACCGAGCAGGCTTCCCATAAGATAACATTCTCCGCTGTGGCACAGACCATAGAAGTCTGCACCGACTATGCAGGCAAAGCCGTGTTCCCGAATGTGAACGTTCAGCAGGGCTGCACTCTCGGCTGGTATCGTAAAGGTGAACCTGTGAACAGCAACACAGTTTTCACAGAAAACACCACAGTTTCCGCAAAAGTCACCCCAAGTGACAAAGCGAAGATAGATTATATCCTTAACGGTGGCGAAAACAGCCCCCTCAACACTTATGAGCTTGGTGAGGGCGAAACCGCACAGCTTTCCGCCCCCACAAAAGAGGGCGCACAGTTCACAGGCTGGTATGCCGACTCACAGCTTGAGAGCGAGCCTATAACGTCCGTGAGCTTTTCAGACGGCTCAAAGACGCTTTATGCAGGCTGGAAAGTCAATACCTGCAAGGTCGATTTCACCGATATAAACGGCACAGTTTTGTCATCTCAGACCGTAGAATACGGCAAAAGTGCCGATCCGCCCAAAGCACCGACCATAAAAGGCAAACGCTTTACAGGCTGGGATAAAGACTTTTCAAAAGTCACATCCCATATGACAGTGCAGGCGGTCTATACCGACAGAAAGCTTATAAAAGACTGTGAGATATCAGGCTTTAAAACACATATGACATTCACAGGCTATGAGCTTGCTCAAAGCAGTATAACGCTTTCCTATGGCGATACCACTTTGACAAATAATAAAGACTATACCATTGACTATGCCGATAATATAGCCGCAGGCAAGGGCAAAATGATAATAACAGGCATTGGCGGATACAGCGGCACTATAGCCAAAGCATTCGACATTCTTCCAAAGTCCGCCCAATTGACAAGCGTCTATTATGTTGATGCGCTCTCCTACACAGGCAAGCCTATAAGACCTGACGTTATGGTAACAGACGGAGGAAAATTTCTTCTTCCTGAACATGATTATACTGTTTCCTATAGCTCAAATACAAAAATAGGCGTTGGAAAAATGATCATAAGCTTCATGGGCAACTATCAGGGTACGATAACAAAAACTTTTACCATTTATCCTGCAAAACAGGAGATACAATCTTTGCAAACAAGATATAAAGGCTTTTTTATCGACTTTGCTCAGAAAGGCTCAGCCACAGGATATGAATTGCAATACAGTACACGCTCTGACTTTGCAGGTGCAAAAACCTTGATCATATCCTCAAACAAAACGGATAAAAAGACAGTTTCAAACCTGACGGCAGGGAAGAAATATTATGTAAGAGTGCGTTCGTATACAATAATCGGCGGCAAGCGTTATAACGGCGCATGGTCTGATACAAAGAGCGTGACCACCGCAAAATATGATATTGCCAAAGCTAAGGTAGCAGGCATAAAAAACAAGTCTTTCACAGGCAAGAACATCACCCAAAGCATAACAGTCACATATTCGGGCAAGACCCTTAAAAACGGCACAGACTATATAGTGAAATATTCCGCCAATAAGAATATAGGCACAGCTAAGGTAACAGTAACAGGAAAAGGCTCGTATGGCGGAGTGATAACGAAGTCTTTTGTCATCACCCCTGCAAAGCAGACCATACAAAAGCTCATGCCGGTGAAAAAAGGCTTTTATATAGACTATGCACAGAAAGGCTCTGCTACAGGCTATGTGATATCCTACGCTGAAAATATATCTTTCAGCGATGCAAAGACAGTTAAGGTGACCTCAAATAAGACCGACAAAAAGACCGTAACAGATCTTAAAAGCCAAAAGACATATTTCGTCCGTGTGAGAAGCTATACAGCCACAGGGACCAAGACCTATTTCGGACAGTGGTCTGATATAGCCAAAGTTTATACCAAATAATTATCCATGTTATCGGGAGGGATAGCAATGACCACAAAAACAAAGCTTGTAAAAAGAATATTCTCATCGCTCTTGACAGCCGCACTTGCAGTTCCAATGACGGCTCTCACTGCCCATGCAACAGGGGAGGCTTTCTTCTATCCGCCTAAAAACCCCGTCATGACCGATCAGCAGTTTGAAGTGTCCGTGACATTTTCTGCAGATTCAGAGATAGGAAGCGTTCAGGCAAATATCGCCTATGACGATTCCGTTATAGAATTTGTGTCAAGCGATAATGCCTCAGGCGGCGGAGGAGTTCTTACAGTAAACGGATTTCCTGATACCCCCTCTTCAGAAGTGGATTTCAGCTTTACGTTCAAAGGTCTGTCGGCAGGAAATGCAAATATAAGCCTGCAAAGCTGTCAGATATATTCCCCTGATTCAGAGCTTATCGGCTCGCCTACCGCCTATTGTGTCATAACAGTTGGAGGCGATAAGGTGGAAACCAAGACCGAAACAGAAACCACGACCACCACCGAAAAGACCACTACCACTACCACCACTGCCACTAAGACCGCACCTTCAAACGGCATACCCGATAAAGGCGTTCTTACAGCCCTGACAGTGGATAACGGTGAGCTTTCTCCTGCCTTTGCCTATAATGTCTATAACTATACAGTGAACGTTGACAATTCCGTTACCAATGTTGAGATAGAGGGAACAACAGCAAGCCCCTCTGATTATATATGGTATACAGGCACAAGCGAGTGTCAGGTGGGCGAAAATGTACGAACCATAACCGTCACAGACGTTGACGGCAATGCCGCCACCTATACTGTCACCATAATAAGAGCCGCAGGCGGAGATGAACAGCAGACCCAGACCGTCCAAAAGAAAGACAGCTCCGATACATCATCTGCCGTGTCCAAAAACGCAAATGTTATGGACCAGTATAAAAAGATGCTCAATACCGCCCTTGCTATCGTCCTTATTGTCCTTGTTATTGCACTTGTCGTAATAATTATCTGGATAAGAGGAAAGATCAAAGGTGGCAAAAAGGATAAATAAGTTCTGTGTAAAGAGATGATAAACAGCCAAAAGTGGCGTATCAACGTGCTTTTGGCTGCTTGTGACAGCATTTTTCACTCTGCTTACACGAATACACATTTTTTTTACAAAAATCACACAAAAACAAGTATAATTTCGACACCTGCCAGAGTATAATGTGAATATGCTGATGGTGATTCAGTTTAGAGAGTGGCTCCAATAGGGGCTGCTTTTTTTATGCTCCAAAAACTTTTTTCATGAATTCTTCTGTGGAGATGATCCCGCTGCGATTGTATCTGTAAAGACCAAAAAGGCAGTGCTCATCTTCTTTTTTTATTATATTGATTTTTTCCTCTACTCCAAGACTAGCCTCAAACCCCATGTTCTTTACGAGCCGACTTGCACTTTCGCAGGTTATGCCGAAAGGATAGGTGTAAACATTTGGCTGAAAACCACAGTGTTCATCGCAAAGCGTTTGAAGCTTCGTGGTGTCATTAAGAAATACCTTTCGGTAATCCTCGTAGCTTTCCCCCTCCAGCTGACCGACTCCACGCCTGCCATCAAGATTGTGCATATCGTAAGAGTGATTGCATATCTCCACATGACCGCTGTCACGAAGCACTGAAACGTCTTGCCAGTCAAGATAAGAGTAAGCAGGATCAGGCTCAGCCTCCTCGCAGGCAGCGTCAGTGTAAGCCCCCACAATAGATACAGTGGCTTTCATATCGTATTTTTCAAGAAGAGGCAGAAGATATTCTCTGTAGTTGTAAGTGCCGTCATCAAAGGACAGTATGATAGGCTTCTCAGGCAGTTCGCCCCCACGCTTTACATATCTTATAACGTCATTTACAAAAACAGTAGTGTAGCCGTTCTGCTTCAGATAAAGCAGATCCTTTTCAAGCTCGATAGGCGTTATGACATATTCACCGCTGCGATCTTCGTTTTTTACGATGCTGTGATACATTATGATCGGAAGCTTTATCCCATCTGTTTTTTCTTCTTTTGCAAAGGTCGGCATAACAGCCACCGCCGCCAACATAGAAAGCACAGCTATAACGCAAAGCATCACCCTTTTTCTTATCCTTAGACTTATGTACATATTTTATTTACCCCCTTTTTACCTATTTTTATTCACCTCTATATCATTAATTGCATCATAAGTTCACAAAAAATATGCTTGTGGTACTTGAAATAATTGTGCAATTATGATATAATAAACACGTAATATCGCAGTGTTGTGTGCTGCGTTAAAAACAAGTTCATAAGGGGGAACTGTATATGAAAACGTTGCGTTCAAAGCTGCTTTTGGCAATGCTTTCAATCGCACTTATCATCACGGTGCTGCTCAGCTTGGTTTCCGTGTATTTTATAAACGTTTCTGCAAAGGATACGCTCAAAAGCACCGCTGAACCACTGGCTGTTCAGGCGGCTAAGAATTTTGACTCGACGATCAGCTCTTATACGAATAATATAGTTTCGACCGTAAAGTCTGATTCTTTTTTAGGGGCAAAAACTGACGCTGACAGACTAAAGGCGGTAAAAAGTGGCTTTGCAGACAACACAGGCTTTTATCTGAATTTTACGGTTTTTGACGCCAATGGCATTGTGCTTGCAACAGATAATGAAATGGTATCGTCATCAGTTGAAAAAGAGCACGTCATAAGCGCTTGCGAAAGAAGCTCGGCCTACATAACCGATATATATACCTTTGGCGGTAAGAATTATTTTTCTATACTTGCTTCAACAAAGTCTGGCAACTCAGAACAAAAAGTCGCTTGTATTACCATTCAGAGCGATATGCTTGTCAATGCTCTTAATGAATATACCTTCGGCAAATCCGGTTATGTTTATCTTGTTGGTAAAGACGGAGAGATCCTTCTTCATAAGGATACCGATCAGATAGGTAAAAATGCCCTTGAGATCGGTAAGAAAGATGAAGAATATACGGAAGTGACAAATGCCGTTGAGAAAATACTTGCAAATAATAGCGGTACAACAGAGTATAAATTTAAGGATAACAATTATATCGTGGGCTATTATGGTTCGTCATATTTTGACGGTACTGTCGTCATGGTCACAAATGTTGCCGACTTCACCACTGCAAGCTCCAGCGCACTTACTAATATCATTGTAATGGGCGTTGTGCTTATGTGCCTGACGGTGCTGTTCTCTCTGCTTTTTGCAAAGAGGATAACAAAGCCTATCATTTCTACCACAAACAGACTTCGTTCTCTCGCACAGGGCAACCTTACCGACCCTGTTGACGTGTGGTATTCCAAGGACGAGCTTGGCGTCCTTTCAAACTCTCTGGAAGAAACTATCGTCTGCCTCAGACAGTATATCAACCTTATCACAGTGGCTCTTACCCAGATATCCGAGGGCAACCTTTGCCATAGAATGGAAGGTACTTTCAAGGGCGACTTCTATAAGATAAAGAGTACGTTTAACGAGATACTCGACTCACTGTCTGATACCTTTGCTTCTATCAATATGTCAGCCGAGCAGGTGAACTCAGGAGCGGTTCAGGTGTCAAATATCGCACAGTCTGTATCACAGGGTTCTACACAGCAGGCTTCTGCGATCGAGGAGCTTTCCGCTACCCTCAGTGATGTTTCAAAGCAGATAACTCAGAACTCTGAGGACTCTAAGAACGCTTATAATATCGTGCTTAAGAATACCGAAGCCGTTGACAACTGCAACAGCGATATGGGCAACATGGTAAATGCCATGAATGCTATCCATACAGCTTCCGATGAGATCTCAAAGATAATCAAGGTCATTGACGAGATCGCATTCCAAACAAATATCCTTGCCCTTAACGCCGCCGTAGAGGCCGCAAGAGAGGGTTCAAAGGGCTTTGGCGTGGTAGCAGACGAGGTAAGACGTCTGGCGTCAAGATCAGCCGAAGCCGCAAAGCAGACCGCTTCACTTATCGAAAACCAGTCTGCCGCTGTTTCAAAGGGCTCTAAGATAGCCGAAGAAACTGCTGATTCACTGAACAATATCGTAAGCAATTCAAATACTATAAAGGATCTCGTAAAGAATATCTCAGACGCTTCTGAGGCACAGGCAGAAGCTATCGTTCAGGTAAATACGGGAGTAGACCAGATATCAGCCGTTGTATCAGCCAATACCTCGACTGCAGTCGGTTCAGCTTCCGCAAGTGAAGAGCTTTCAAGCCAGTCGCTTATACTAAAGAATATGATAGCACGTTTCAAACTTAGCGAGAACAGTGAAAAGGATAAGAAAGAGCATCAGACTTCAAGGTTCACATATATTGACGATGAGCCGGAAAGCGAGGCCACCCTGAGGAAACTCAGCAGGATATCACTCCTTCCGACGAAGCCGATATAGAAGATTTCAGCACAAGCGATAAGTATTGATATCGTTGATAATGATAGAATTTCATTGAAAGGACTTGGTAAAATGAAGAAAAGAATAGGCATACTCACAAGCGGAGGAGATTGTCCGGGACTTAACGCAACTATCAGAGGCGTTGCAAAGGCTTGCTATGAAAAGTTTGGCGAGGACGTTCAGATAGTAGGTATCGAGGACGGCTATTACGGACTTATCAATAATATGTGCAAAGAAATGAAACAGTCTGACTTTTCCGGTATCCTTACCACAGGCGGAACTATTTTCGGCACAAAGAGAACGCCTTTCAAGAAAATGCAGGTCATCGAAGAAGATAACGTGGATAAAGTAAAGGCTATGAAAGAAACCTATAAAAAGCAGAAACTCGATTGCCTGCTCACCCTGGGCGGCAACGGCACTCATAAGACCGCTAACCTCCTTTCAACCGAGGGACTTAACGTTATCGGCCTGCCAAAAACTATCGACAACGATATCTGGGGCACAAGCGTAACATTCGGCTTCCATACAGCTGTTGACACAGCCACAGACGTTATCGACAGACTTCATTCCACAGCCAATTCCCACGGAAGAATACTCGTTGCAGAAATAATGGGCAATAAAGCCGGCTGGCTCACCCTCTATTCAGGTATCGCAGGCGGTGCAGATATGATAGTCATTCCTGAAATACCATATGATATCGAAAAGCTTGCCGCTGCCTGCGAAAAGAGAGAATCAAAGGGATTTTCTATCCTCGCCGTAGCTGAGGGTGCTTTTGATAAAGAAGAGGCAAAGCTTAAAAAGAAGGAAAGAGCAAGACTCCGTGCAGAGCAGGGTCTTACAACTGCTACCCCTAGAATTGCAAAGCAGATAGAAGAGCTTACAGGCAGAGAAACAAGAGTTTGCGTTCCTGGTCATATGCTCAGAGGCGGCAGTCCGTCAGCCTATGACAGAGTGCTTGCCACAAAGTTCGGTGTCCATGCCGCAGAGCTTATCGCAGCCGATAAATACGGCTATGCAGTGGCAATGATAAATGAAGTTGTGTCAGAAAACCCACTTTCAGAAGTCGCAGGCAAAACAAAATTCGTCCCTGCCGACCACCAGCTCGTCAAGACCGCAAAGGCTCTGGGCGTTGCATTCGGCGACTAAAATATGTGTAAACAGGCGGTGCAGTGTATGCTGTGCCGCTTTTTTGTATATGCCGATATAGCCTGAAACTATAGCAAACACAATAGTTTTAGTATTTTACAAATTCCTATTAAACCGATATAATATTATCATAAGCTTATGAAATAAAACCAAGAAAGGAATTTGATATATGAAAACAACAATAGTTGGCTATCCTAGAATAGGCTCTCTCCGTGAGCTGAAATTCGCTGAAGAAAAGTATTTCAGAAAAGAAATAACCGCCGCAGAGCTTGAAAAAGCAGCAGAGAAGCTCCGCCTTGAAAACCTTGACGTTCAGCGTCAGAGCGGTCTTGACCTTATCCCCTCAAACGATTTTTCCTACTATGACGGAATGCTCGATACAGCCGTACTCCTCGGTGCAGTTCCTGCAAGATATACCGCCCTTGGACTTTCTCCACTCGATACATATTTTGCAATGGCAAGAGGATATCAGGGCAGCGAGGGCGACGTAAAGGCGCTTGCAATGAAAAAGTGGTTCAACACAAACTACCACTACATGGTTCCCGAGGTAGATGACGATACAGAAATAAAGCTTTCCGATACAAAGCCTTTCGACCTGTTCAGCGAAGCCCTTGCAAACGGCGTGAAAACAAAACCTGTTATCATAGGCGCATATACTTTCCTTAAGCTTGCAAGATTTACAGGCAAGAAGAACGCCGGCGATATCGCACAGAGCGTTGTGAACGTGTATGCAGACGTTATTGCAAAGCTTTCAGCCCTTGGCGCAGAGTGGATTCAGCTTGACGAGTCTTGCCTTGTAAAGGATATGACCGCCGAGGATATCACATTCTTCAAGGATATCTATACAAAGATATTGGATAAAAAGGGCAGTGCAAAAATACTCCTCCAGACATATTTCGGCGACGTTCGTGATTGCTATAACGATATCTGCGCCCTTGCCTTTGACGGCATAGGTCTTGACTTTATCGAGGGCATCAAAACCGCAGAACTTGTTGAAAAGAACGGCTTCCCGAAAGACAAGGTGCTTTTCGCAGGCGTTGTGAACGGTAAGAATATTTGGAAAAACCACTATGCAAAAACTTTGGCTATCATTGACGATATAAAGGATAAGTGCGGCGAGATAGTCCTGGGCACTTCCTGCTCACTGCTCCACGTTCCATATACTCTCAAGAACGAGAGCAAGCTTTCTGATGACTATAAAAAGTATTTTGCCTATGCAGAAGAAAAGCTCTCCGAGCTTGCAGAACTTAAAGCCATCACAGAGGGCGAGTGCAGTGATAAGCTGGAAGCAAATAAAGCACTGTTCTCACAGCCAAGAAGCGGCGCTGATAAGTCGGTGACAGAGCGTGTTGCAAAGCTCACTGATAAGGACTTTGTAAGACTTCCTGAGTTTGCAGAGCGTGAAAAGATACAGAAGAAAGAATTTGGCCTGCCGCTCCTGCCAACAACAACTATCGGTTCTTTTCCACAGACTATTGAGGTCAGAAAAAATCGTGCGGCATTCCGTAAAGGCGAGCTTTGCGAAGCTGACTATGATAAGTTCATAAGCCAGAAAATAATAGATTGTATAAGACTTCAGGAGAAGATAGGTCTTGACGTCCTCGTTCATGGCGAGTTTGAAAGAAATGACATGGTAGAGTATTTCGGCGAGTGCCTTGACGGCTATATCTTCACAGAAAAAGCATGGGTGCAGTCTTATGGCACAAGATGTGTAAAGCCGCCGGTCGTATGGGGCGATATCTCAAGAGCAAAGCCTATAACAGTGAAGTGGTCAAAATTTGCACAGAGCCTCACAGATAAGCCTGTTAAGGGAATGCTCACAGGCCCTGTAACTATCCTTAACTGGTCTTTCCCAAGAGAGGATATCTCCCTTAAAGAGTCAGCAATGCAGATAGCCCTTGCTATCCGTGATGAAGTCCTTGACCTTGAAGCCAACGGCATAAAGATAATTCAGGTAGACGAAGCCGCTCTCCGTGAAAAGCTCCCTCTGAGAAGATCTGATTGGCACAGCGAGTATCTCGATTGGGCTATCCCTGCATTCAGACTTGTACACAGCGGTGCAAAGGCTGATACACAGATACACACCCATATGTGCTACAGCGAGTTCGCCGACATCATCAAGGATATCGACGATATGGACGCTGACGTTATCACCTTTGAAGCTTCACGTTCCGACCTGACTATCCTTGACGTTCTTAAGGAGAACAATTTCAGAACAGAGGTAGGCCCTGGCGTTTACGATATCCATTCTCCAAGAGTTCCGTCAGAGAACGAAATAGAGAATGCTCTTCATAAAATGCTCGATAGGATACCTGCACAGAAATTGTGGGTAAACCCTGACTGCGGACTTAAAACAAGAGGCGAAGCAGAAACAGTTCCAAGCCTTGAAAACCTTGTTGCCGCCGCAAAGAACGTAAGAAAAACATTGTAATTTTCATAAGGCATAAACAAAGCCCACAGAACATCAAAGTCCTGTGGGCTTTTTGTATTTATCTTATCCTATAAGCCAGTCATACATTTCCTGATATTTGTTAGCAGAAGCCTGCCATGAGAAATCCTGTGCCATTGCAGATTTGATAAGTCCGTTCCATTCGTCACGTCTGTCATCAAATATGTACTTTGCAAACATAACAGTGTTGTACATCTCGTGTGCATTGTAGTTTGCAAAGCTGAAACCAGTGCCGGTCCTCTCAAACTGATTGAACGGCTGAACAGTATCTCTCAAACCGCCAGTTTCACGAACGATAGGCAGCGTGCCGTAACGCAGTGACATAAGCTGTGAAAGTCCGCATGGTTCGAAAAGGGACGGCATAAGGAATGCGTCAGCGGAAGCGTAAATGCGGTGGCTCATTTCCTCACTGTAGTAAATGTTAGCGGAAACCCTGTCAGGATACTTGCCTGCAAACCAGCGGAACATATCCTCATATTTCTGCTCGCCCGTGCCAAGCACAACGAACTGTATGCCCTGTTCGCACATTCTTTCCATCATGTATGCAATAAGGTCAAAACCCTTCTGATCTGTCAAACGGCTAACAATGCCTATCGTAAAGCGATTGTCGTCCTGCGCAAGACCAAGCTCAGCCTGAATTGCCCTCTTGTTGTGTATCTTCTTCTCAAGCACGTTGTCATAATTGTATCTTACAACAATGTTCTTGTCCGTGTCAGGGTTGTAATCAACATAGTCGATACCATTTACAATACCACGAAGATCGTTAGCCCTTGCCCTCATAAGTCCGTCAAGACCCTCACCGTAGAACTGCGTCTTTATCTCCTCTGCGTATGTGTTGCTGACAGTTGTGATAGCGTCAGCATAAACAAGACCGCCCTTGAGCATATTTCCGTCAACGCCCGTTCTCAGCTTGTCGATAGTGAAGTAGTAGTCAGACAGACCGGATATCCTCTTGAACTGCTCAACGCCGTCATTTCCCTGGAATTTCAGATTGTGTATAGTCATAACGGTCTTTATGCCGCGGAAGAAATCGCCACCTGCAAAGCTGTCATGAAGATATACAGGTATAAGACCCGTCTGCCAGTCGTGACAGTGTATAACGTCAGGACGGAAATCAAGAAGCGGCAGAGCAGAAAGCACAGCTCTGTCAAAGTACATGAACTTTTCTATATCCCAGTGATGCTCAGTGTAAGGCTTGTCACCGGTGAAATAATGTTCGTTGTCGATAAAATAGAACGTAACGCCATCATAAACGCATTCAAGTACGCCCACATATTGGCTCTGACCTGCAAAGTCCATGTAGAAATGCGTTTTGTACTGCATCATGTCTTTCCACTGCTGTTTCATGCAGGAATATTTAGGAAGAATTACTCTGACATCATAATACCTCTTGTCAAAGCACTTAGGCAGAGAGCCAACAACGTCGGCAAGACCGCCTGTCTTGATAAACGGAACACACTCCGAAGAAGCAAACAAAACTTTTTTCATATTCAAGTTATCCTTTCCAACTTAATTTCTTGAATTTTCAGGGCAATAATTATCGCTATTGCCAATGTGCATATAACAATTATAACACTTTTTGTTGAAAACGTCAAGAGCAAAACCTCGTTTGCACCATAAAAGCGCAGTGATGAAAAATTAATAATTAAAAGTAGACATAAGCCGCTTTGTGTGGTATAATAAAGTGTCAAAGTATAATTATCAGATATAGGAGAGTTAAAATGATAACAGTATCAAACGTAAGCCTTTCATTCGGTGGTCAGCTTCTTTTCAAGGACGTTGACCTTAAATTTACAAACGGCAACTGCTATGGCATAATCGGTGCAAACGGTGCAGGAAAGTCAACATTTCTGAAGATCCTCTGCGGTGAGATAGAGCCTACCACAGGCGAGGTAGTGATCTCAAAAGAGGACAGACTTTCAGTGCTTCGTCAGGATCACTTTGCATTTGACGAGTATACAGTTCTCGAAACTGTAATAATGGGCAATAAGCGTCTTTATGAGATAATGAAAGAAAAGGACGAGCTTTACGCCAAGGAGGACTTCACCGAGGAGGACGGCGACAGAGCAGGTCAGCTTGAAAGCGAGTTCGCAGAATTAAACGGCTGGGAAGCCGAGTCTGACGCTTCAAAGCTCATTCAGGGTCTTGGTCTTTCCGAGGATATCCTCTATTCACAGATGTCCACCCTCTCAGGTAACGAAAAAGTCAAGGTGCTTCTTGCACAGGCACTTTTCGGCAATCCTGATATTATCATGCTGGACGAGCCTACAAACCACCTTGATATCGACGCTATAAGCTGGCTTGAGGACTTCCTCGCAGACTATTTCGGAACAGTCCTCGTCGTATCCCATGACAGACACTTCCTTAATAATGTTTGTACCCATATCGTGGATATCGACTATACAAAGATAAAAATGTATGTTGGTAACTACGAGTTCTGGTATGAGTCCTCACAGCTTATGCAGAGAATGATAAAGAACCAGAACAAGAAAGCCGAGGAAAAGATCAAGGAACTCCAGGAGTTCATCAACCGCTTCTCAGCAAACAAATCAAAGTCCAAGCAGGCTACCGCAAGAAGAAAGCTTCTTGATAAGCTCACAGTCGAAGAAATGCCTGCCTCATCAAGAAAATATCCTTTCATAGGCTTTAATATGGATAGAGAGCTTGGAAAAGACGTCCTCAAAGTCAACGGCATATCCAAAACAGTTGACGGAGTAAAGCTCCTCAATAATGTTTCCTTTACCCTCAGTCGTACCGATAAGGTCGCTTTCATCGGCGAGTCCGAGCAGGCTATCACAATGCTTTTCAAGATACTTGCAGAGGAAGAAGAGCCTGACGAGGGTACGATAAAATGGGGCGTTTCCACATCACGCTCCTATTTCCCTATCGACAACTCAGCCTACTTTAACGATAATGACGAAAGCATCGTTGACTGGATAAGAAAATATTCCACTTCTGAGGTAACAGACACCTACCTCAGAGGTTTCCTTGGCAAAATGCTCTTCTCAGGGGACGAGATATATAAGCCTGTAAAAGTTCTCTCAGGCGGTGAAAAGGTAAGATGTATGTTCAGCCGTATGATGCTCTTCGGCTCAAACGTTATAATGCTCGACAGACCTACCAACCACCTCGATCTTGAGTCTATCACAGCCGTAAATAACGGACTTAGAGATTTCAAAGGCGTCGTAATTTTCGCATCTCATGACCATGAAATAGTTCAGACAGTTGCAAACAGAATAATTGAGATAACCCCCGACGGCTGTATCGACAGACAGGGAACTTATGAGGAGTTCCTTGATTGGCGACGTGAGCGTGGCATGAAGTCATTTATAGAGTAATTTTATTATGGAGAAGTATCCAAAATGGCAAAAATGAAAAACGTGACCGTAAGAGGTTACAATATTGATGACGTTCCTGAAATGGCAGAGATATGGAACGAAGTTGTAAAAGAGGGCAATGCCTTCCCACAGAAAGAGACCCTCGACTATGAGGGTGCGAAAAAGTTTTTTGCATCACAAACATTCTGCGGCGTTGCAGAGTATGAGGGCGAAACTGTAGGAATGTATATCCTCCACCCTAATAACGTTGGCAGATGCGGACATATCGCAAACGCAAGCTATGCCGTAAAAAACACCTGCCGTGGAAAAGGAGCAGGCAAGGTCATAGTCGAACATTGTCTTTTCATAGCAAAGCAGAAAGGCTTTAAGGTGCTCCAGTTCAATGCCGTTGTTGCGTCAAATGTCAAGGCGGTAAAGCTTTACGAAAACCTCGGCTTTGTTAAGCTCGGCACTGTACCGAAGGGCTTTGAAAACAAAGAGGGCGTCTTTGAGGATATCATTCTGTTCTACCACACTCTTTGATTAGTGAGGAATTAGGAGTGAGGAGTGAGGAATGAAGGTATCGCCTGAGGCGATGATATTTTTTGAATATTGAATTTTTATGGGTATTGAAAGGTGAAAGAAGTATGTTAAAAGTAGCAAATATTTTTTCAAACGATATGGTGCTCCAGCGTGACAAGAACATAACAGTCTGGGGACTTGGGGACGAGGAAAGAACTGTCACAGTTACTCTTAACGGCGTGTCAGTCCAGACGCAGGTCTGCGACGGCAGGTGGACAGCCGTCCTCCCTCCAATGAGTGCAGGCGGAGAGTATGAAATGACAGTTTCAGACGGCTGTACAGAGAAAAAATTCTGCCGTATCATGATAGGCGAAGTGTGGTTCTGCGGCGGTCAGTCAAATATGGAGCTTGAACTTCAAAACGCAAAGGGCGGCAAAGAAGTCCTCGAAAACCTCACCCCTGATTGCAACGTAAGATTTTATTACACTCAAAAGCGTGGCACTCTTGACGAAATGTTCTATGAGGACGAAAACAATACCGCATGGTCGCAGGCTTCAAAGGATAATTCAAGGGCATGGAGTGCAGTCGGCTTCTTCTTTGCAAGAAAGCTTGCCAAAGACCTTGGCGTAACAGTAGGACTTATCGGCTGTAACTGGGGCGGCACATCAGCCTCCGCATGGGTAGACAGACCGACCCTTGAAAACAACGCTGAAATAAGAAGCTACATAGACGAGTATGAAAAACGTATTGAGGGCAAAACTGTCGAGGAGCAGATAAAAGAATACAGAGATTATCAGAAATTTGAGCGTGTGTGGGATAAAAAATACGGCGAGCTTCTGCAAAAAGACCCAACAATGAGCTGGGAGAAAGCCAACGAGATCCTTGGCGATAAGAATTGGCCGGGCCCGATAAACTGCGTAAACCCATTCCGTCCAACAGGACTTTTTGAGACCATGGTGTCAAGAGTTTGTCCTTATACAATAAAAGGCTTCCTCTATTATCAGGGCGAGTCTGACGACCATAAGCCTGACAGCTATTATACCCTCCTCACATCTCTTATCAGGCTTTGGAGAGAGAAGTGGGGCGACGACGAGCTTCCGTTCATAATCGTCCAGCTCCCAATGTTCAAATATGCCGCCGACCCTGATTATAAGCATTGGTGTAAAATAAGAGAAGCACAGATGAGAGCATATAAGACAGTGAAAAATACAGGAATAGCTGTTATCTCAGATTGCGGTGAGTTCAACGAGATCCACCCAAAGAATAAAGTACCCGTTGGCGAAAGACTTTGTTTGCAGGCAGAAAAGCTTTTCTACGGCATGGACGTAAAAGCATTCGGACCTATCTATAAGTCGCTGGAGTATAAAAACGGCGGTATAGAGCTTAGCTTTGACCATGCCGAAAACGGCTTTGTAGTAAAGGGCGAAGCACAGGGCTTTGAGATAGCAGGCAAGGACGAAGAGTTCGTAAAAGCCGATATCACCATAAACGGCAGCAAAATTTTCATCAAGTCAGACGCCGTTGAAAAACCTCTGTATGCAAGATATAACTGGTTCAACTATTGCGAGGTAACTATCTTCAACGAAACAGGCATACCACTTGCTCCATTCAGAACAGAAAAATAATACAAGAACGTCCCCTGAATGGGGGCGTTTTTTGTTTTGCAGAAATCTGACACCCCGCTTTTTTGCACTTCAACGTTTTTGATTTT
>UMCY01042718.1_pt1 | contig 25836 bp, 27 predicted proteins | sample 1964351 | NCBI WGS metagenome assembly UMCY01 (sample SAMEA4835980, study PRJEB28245) | human gut metagenome | biome: gut microbiome; material: fecal sample | place: Denmark | collected 2008 | reverse complement strand
GAGCAATAGTACATCAACCATTGTTACATTGGGAAGATACAGTAATAATGGTAAATACACAAAGAAGCTGTTTGAGATTTTATGGAACAGAAAAACTAGTTATGTATACGGCACATGAAAAGAAAGATAAAGGAGGATTGGATGAAGATAATAATATAGATGATTTTATTAAATTTACGAATAAAGCGAAAGAAATCGATGAAATAATAAATTATGCGAATTTTGAAATTAAATCTCATTTTTCAGATGAAGAACTTATGGAAATAATAAAAAAATTTGTAATATAAATGATGTAAAGGAAATTTTTAGTTATTTTAAAATTAAGGAAAAGAGGAAAGTTTTCTTGAAATTTAAAGATATTAAAGAAGTAACGGTAAGTCAATTGTCAAGGATAACAATGGTTAATAAAAAATTTATAAAAAAAGCATTGAATAGATAAGTATTTACTTCAAAAATCTCTGTCACTCAAAAGAAAAGGTCCCAAAAATTCCCCGTCACCAAAAGAGAAAAAATTCACAAAAAAGAGGGAATTATGTAAAATACGTCGAATAATATATTATGGGAAAATAAAATTGAAAAAAGAAAGAGAGGTTATAAATTGCGTTATAGTGATGAAATACTAAATGAAGTACGAGAAAACAGCGATATAGTAGAAGTAATTTCACAATATGTGCATTTAAAAAGAAGTGGAAGAAACTATTTTGGGTTGTGTCCATTTCATAACGAAAAATCTCCATCTTTTTCAGTATCTCCAGATAAGCAAATATTTCATTGTTTTGGTTGTGGAGTTGGAGGAAATGTTTTTACTTTTATAAGTAAGATAGAGGGAATAGGTTTTAAAGAGGCAATTGAAAATTTGGCAGATAGAGCGGGAATTATTCTTCCAAAATCAACTAATAATGATGAAAGTAAAAAAGAGGAATTAAAAGCAAAAGTTTACAAAGTAAATAATTTCACGGCAGATTATTATCATAAGAGGTTATATAAACCAGAATCTAAAGCTGGGCAAGAATATGTTAAACAAAGAAAACTAACAAAGGAAACTTTAGAAAGTTATAATTTGGGTTTTTCAGGTAATTATGATGAATTATACAAAGTTCTTAGAAAAGAAGGCTTTAATGATGAGGAAATATTAGAATCAGGATTAGTAAAAAAGAATGAACATGGTCAATATGTAGATTTTTATAGAGATAGATTTATGATACCGATTTTAGATGTTAGAAACAGAGTTATAGCTTTTGGTGGAAGAGTTTTAGGCGATGCAAAAAGATTTAAATATTTAAATTCACCAGAAAATATTGTATATAGCAAAGGCAAGCATTTATTTGGATTAAATGTAGCAAAAAAATATGACCATAAAAAACTATTAATTGTTGAAGGATATATGGATGCAATATCACTACATCAAAGAGGAATAACAAATGTTGTTGCTGCACTGGGTACAGCGTTAACAACTAATCAAGGGTGGCTTTTAAGAAGGAATGCAGAGCAGGTTATTTTAGGCTTTGATGCAGATGGAGCCGGTCAGAATGCGATAATGAGAGCAATGGAAGTTATGCAAAATATGGGATGTGATATGAGGGTACTTCAAATGACAGGAGCAAAAGATCCGGATGAATTTATTATAAAATATGGTTCGGCAAGATTTCAAAAGCTTATGAATGATGCTATATCTTTATTAGAATTTAGAGTAAAGGTTTTAGAACAAAACTTAGATTTGAATGTTGCAAGTGATAAAATAAAATTCCTAAATGAAATTGCAAAGTTAATTGCTAAAATTGATAATACAATTGAGAGAGAAATATACATAGAAAAACTTGCAAATGGATATAATATATCCAAAGAGGCAATTTTTGGACAAGTAAATAAATTACAATATTCTAGTAAGGCTAAAGCAAACAATTTAGAAAAAAATAAGCCGGTGGTTATCCACAAAAAGGAAGAAAATGTGGATAAAGGGATTTCGGAAGAACTTATAAAAAGAGAGAATACTATTATATCAATTTTAATAAACAATCCAGAATGTTATAATATCATTAAAGAAAATATGAAAATAGAAGATTTTAAATATAGTCTAAATGTAAAAATTGTAACAGTATTATATCAAGAGCTTGAAAAAGAAGACAGGAATATAAGCCTAGTGTTAGATAAATTAGATGATGAGGAAATAAAAAATCATCTTACAGCTATTATGGCAGAAGATTATGGAATTAATGATAATGTAAATAAAGCAATTGAGGATATAATAAAGAAATATGAAAAAGAAAAATTAGAAAAAAGACGTGATGAATTAATAAAAATGAGTTCGGAAGAGATAGACCCAGAAAGGAAACGAAGCCTAAGTAAAGAACTAAATGATATAATTTTAAAATTAGTAAAAATAAAATAGAAAAATTATAAGAAAGGATGTTAGAAGTGAAAGAAGATCAAAATACTACAAAAACAGAAACAAAAAAAGAAAAATTAATGACTCCTGAAGAAAAACAAAAGGCAAAAGAAAAAGTTGATAAAATAATAAAAAGAGCAAAAGAAAAAGGAAAAATAACATATGGAGAACTTGCAGTTGAACTAGATGATGTAAATCAAGACCAAATTGAAAAAGTTTTTGATGTAATGGAAGAAATGGGTGTAGATGTTTTAAAAGACGACTTTGATGATGAACCAAATGAGGAAGATTTAAAAGAAGTTGAAAATTTAAAATTAGATGAAATAACTCAAGGAGATACTTTTGAAGGTATAAATGTTGATGACCCTGTAAGAATGTATTTAAGAGAAATAGGAAAAATAAAACTTTTAACATATGACCAAGAATTAGATCTTGCTAAAAGAATACTTGAAGGTGATGAAGATGCAAAACAAGAATTAGCAGAGGCAAATTTAAGGCTTGTTGTAAGTATAGCAAAAAAATATGTTGGAAGAGGTATGCTATTTTTAGATTTAATACAAGAAGGAAATATGGGATTGATAAAAGCGGTAGAAAAATTTGATTATACTAAAGGATTTAAATTTAGTACTTATGCTACATGGTGGATTAGACAATCAATCACTAGAGCGATAGCAGACCAAGCTAGAACAATAAGAATACCAGTTCATATGGTAGAAACAATAAATAAATTAATTAGAACATCAAGACATCTATTACAAAAATTAGGTAGAGAACCAACCCCAGAAGAATTATCAAAAGAGCTTGAAATGCCAATAGATAAAGTAATGGAAATCCAAAAAATTGCACAAGACCCAGTATCACTTGAAACACCAATAGGTGAGGAAGATGATAGTCATTTGGGAGATTTTATACAAGATGAAGATTCTCCAGCTCCACAAGATGCAGCAGCATATACTCTTCTTAGGGAGCAATTAGATGAAGTAATGCAAACTCTTACACCAAGAGAGGCAAAGGTTTTAAGATTAAGATTTGGATTAGATGATGGAAAAGCAAGAACATTAGAGGAAGTTGGAAAAGAATTTGAGGTTACAAGAGAAAGAATTCGCCAGATAGAGGCAAAAGCTTTAAGAAAATTAAGACATCCAAGTAGAAGTAAAAAATTAAAAGATTATATGACATAGTGGAAAAAGGGACCATTGGGACCGGTTCTTTTTGGGACAGGAACCAAAAAGAACCGGTCCCAATAGTTCATAATAGAAGGAGGAATTATGAGTTCAATAATAGAAATAATAAAAAACTTAAATGCAGAAACAACCATTAATTTAATTATTGCAATAATAATTTTAGCAGTTTTAGATATATTTAGCCCATTGTTTTCTTATATAATTTTGAAATTATTTAATTTTAAGAAAAGCAGAAAACAAATAAAAAATAATACATTTTATATGCCATTAAATTCATTTTTTAGAGTTACAGGTGTATATATAGCAATATTATTTATAAGACCAACATTTGATATATCAGATGAGATTATGATAATCGTGAAAAAGGTTTATAGGGTAATAGTAACAATTACAATTGCAAACAGTTTAGCAAATAGTATAACGAAAAAATCAAAATTTGTTAAATTAATAAAAGATAAAAGTGATAAAGAATTTAATGATGGCACTACAAAGATGCTAGTACGTATTATAAGAGTTTTGATTTACATAGTTGCAACATTTATAGTATTTGCAGAAATAGGGTATGATTTAAGTGGATTAATAACAGGATTAGGTTTAGGAACAGTTGTATTAACACTTGCAGCTCAAGATACAGTAAAAAGTTTACTTGGTGGTTTTGTAATATTTGCAGATAAGCCTTTTAAAGTAGGGGATTACATAAAATTTCAAACATATCAAGGAACAGTTGAAGATATGACACTAAGAAGTACCAGAATAAGGACTTTGGAGGATTCTATAGTACAAATACCTAATTCTGTAATAGTTTCTTCAGCAGTTGAAAATATAAGTAAAAATAGAAAAAGAAGATATCTATTAGAATTAGATATAACAGAAGATACTACCATGGAAAAACTTGAAAATTTAAAACAAAAAATATATGAAAATCTAACTGAAAATGAAGAAGTAATAAATGACACAATTAATATTTGCTTTACAGATATTGCAGAAAGTAGTTTCAGAATTTCAGTAATATTATATTTTAATGTAACTGATTATACACAATACCTAAAATGCAAAGATGTTGTAAATAAAGATATTATTAAAATATTAAATAGTGAAAAAATAAATTTAGCATATGATACAAAAACAATTGAGTTAAAAAAATAAACCTACATAAAAAATTCATATATTCATCACAAACTTAAAGTATAATTATAAAAATAACAAAATGAGGAGGAGTCTTATAGATGGAAGATATTACTGTTTTAATTGTAGATGATGAGGTTAGAATGAGAAAACTAATAAAAGATTTCTTAAATAAAAAAGATTATAAAACACTTGAGGCAGGAGATGGGGAAGAAGCTTTAGAAATATATGAAGAAAATAAAAATAAAATTAATTTGATATTACTTGATGTTATGATGCCTAAAGTTGATGGATGGACGGTCTTAAGAAAAATCAGAAAAGATTCTAAAGTACCAGTAATCATGCTAACAGCTAGAGGTGAGGAACAAGATGAATTATTTGGTTTTGAATTAGGTGTTGATGAATATATATCAAAACCATTTAGTCCAAAAATTTTGGTAGCTAGAATAGAGGCAATTTTAAAAAGAATTAATGGAGAAAAAGAAAGTGTTAGAGATTATGACGGTATAGTTATTGATGAACAGGGAAGAACAGTTACAGTCGATGGAAAGCCAATAGAACTAAGTTTGAGAGAATATGAGCTTTTAAAATATTTATTAGATAATGAAAAAATTGCTTTATCAAGAGATAAAATATTAAATAATGTGTGGAATTATGATTACTATGGAGATTCGAGAACAATAGATAGCCATATAAAAAAAATTAGACATAAATTGGGTAAAAAAGGAAAATATATAGAAACAATTAGAGGTGTAGGATACAAATTTGAAATCAAATAAAATTATTCAGGTTGAGATAAATAATCTCAACTTGAATTTTAGGAGAATGTAATGGAAAATAAGATAGGTATATTTAAATCAATAAGAACAAAATTATTTTTATCTTTATGTATAATCGTAATAGCAATAATTATATCTTTAATATTATTAAATAACTTTATATTAAGAAAATTTTATGAATATAATAAAGAAAAACAATTGAAAAATGTATTTGGAACAATAAATGAATATTACAATGATAATTTGAGTAAAAGAGATTTATCAGATGAGTTAGACAAAATAGCTATAAATAATAATTTTGATATACTAATAAGAAGTGATGAAAATGTGAGTGTTTATAGTTCAAATAAAGATTTTTATTCAGCTATAGGGGAAATGATTATATCAATTTTACGAGAAGAACGAAATCAATCTGATGTACTAGAAAGGAATGAAAAATATACTATCAGCAAATATAGTGATAGTAAAACAAAAATAAACTATATAATGCTTATAGCAACTTTGGACAATTCATATCATTTATATATTAGGATGCCAGTGACGGCAATTGATGAGAGTGTAAAAATATCTAATGAGTTTTTATCAATAATTGCAATATTTATTATTATAATAGGTGGAACAGTGCTTTCTGTTGTATCAAAAAGATTCAGTGAACCTATTGTTGAGCTAAATCAAATTGCTAAAAAAATGTCTAATTTAGATTTTAGCCAAAAATATAAATCTTCATATGCAAATGATGAGATAGATATGTTAGGAAATAGTATAAATAAATTATCAACTACATTAGAGGAAACAATTAGGCAATTGAAAAATAATAATACTCAACTTGAAAGAGATATAGAGGAAAAATCTCAAATTGATGAAATGAGAAAAAGTTTTATATCTGATGTTTCGCATGAACTAAAGACTCCAATTGCATTAATACAAGGTTATAGTGAAGGATTGATAGAAAATATAAATGATGACGAGGAATCAAGAAAATTTTATGCAGAAGTTATTCAAGATGAAGCTACAAAAATGGATAGATTAGTAAAAAGATTACTGGAGCTTATGAAACTTGAGTATGGAAAAATGGATTTTAACAATAAAGAATTTAACATAGTTGAACTTGAAAACGAAATTTTGAGAAAATCTAAAGTTATGATGGAAAAAGAAAGTGTAAAATTAATTAACAATATAGATACAAACAAAGAAATCAAAGTTTATGCAGATGACTTTTATATTGACCAAGTATTAACTAATTATATTACAAATGCCATTAAATATTCTATAGAAATAAATGGAGAAAAAATTGTAAGAATTGAAAATGAAATAACACAAGAAAACAAGGTTCGTGTTAAAGTTTTTAATACTTTTGAACAATTTTCTGATGATGAGATAATGCGTATATGGAGAAGGTTTTATAAGGTTGATGAATCACGCAATCGCGATAAAGGAGGTAGTGGTATAGGTCTTTCTTTAGTTAAAGCTATTATGAATAATTATGGTAATGGCTATGGAGTAAAAAATGTAGCAGGTGGAGTTGAGTTTTGGTTTGAGTTGGATTTATGCAAATAAACCTACTGCAACTGAAAACCGGTGCATATTTGACAGCCCTTTTAGTATAAAATAATTGCTAGGAGGTTGCAAATATGAATAAATTAAAAATACCAAAAAATCATAGTGGAGTTAGCAAAACTCTAAGATTACCAGAAGATATAGTAGATGATGTCCAGAATCTTGCAAATCTTAAAAATTTGTCTTTTAATAGAATTGTTATTTCTTTATTGGAGTTTGGGTTGAATAATTTAGATGAGAGTGACAGTATAGAATTAGAGAAGATGCAAAAATAGTAAAAAGCTACTTCAGATAAAGTAGCTTTTTACTTATTTAGTTTCCCATGAAGAACCATTCCAAATTGTGTTGAAATCTAAGGAAACAGTTCCATCATCTTTTTTTATCCATTTAGCATAATTAGATGTATCTATATTATCTCCATTTCCAGAAGATAGTTCATCCATTAATGATTTAATATTTCCGTCATTATTATAATCTCCATAACTAGTAGTTTCTGCATTGTTATAATTTAATTCAGATTTAAAATCCAAATCTCTGCATAAAATTATAGAATTATTTAGATAATTATTATAATTGTTTGACCATTCGATTAAATCTTCAATACACCATATTTCATAAGGGTGTTCTGCATCTCCAGCTAGGGATGAGCCATCTTTGGATTTAGTTATATCTCCTGGAGAATTATCTTTTATGATATCTAAATCAATAGGACCATCTACTGAACCAGAATTAGATAGTCTGTATTTTTTATTTGTGTCTTTATCTAATATAAGAAAAGAGTCATTATCAATTAATACATCTACATTTTTTTCATACTGTTCTAAGGATTCCTTTAAATTTTTTTTAGTAATTTTTTCTTGATTTTTAGTAAGACAATTTAAATAACTTAGTTTAATAATTTCAGCCTCACCCGAATTATCCGTTTTTTCTTTAGAGTCTGCAGTTCTATAAAGTATACCATTATTTCCTGTTAGCATTGATATACTTATTCCTGATAATATTAAAAGTAAAATTATCGTTAATACTAGAGCTATTAGTGTTATTCCTTGCTTCTCATTATATGTTTTCATAAATTTCTCCTTTGTTAAAATTTTAATTAAAAGATTTTATAGTCTAATTTAATATGTATGTGTCAAGTGATAGTTGGCAATCGTCCTTTTGGTTGATTTTCTAAGCACATAACTATTCACATTTCCAAAAAATTTTTTTATTTTTTTCTTTTTGACATCACATACTAAAATTTTTAATACAAAATTATTATATAGTTTTTTTTAGATTTTTGTCAAGTCATTTTTAGATATTTTTCTACTTTTTTAATTAAATTTATATATATATTTTAAGTCGCTTATTGATACCATTTTTATAGCCTGTAATATTGGATTATTAGGGTTTAATGTTACTTGTTTACAAATATTATTTGAAGCTATTTTTTCGTTAGCTCTAAATACATTTGTAATACCCTCTAAGTTTTTTTCTATCTCTAACATATATTGTTCTATGCTATCATCAATTTCTATTGGTTGTTCTAATTTTTCTAATTCTATAACCCCTTTGTTTTCAACTTTACTTGCACATATCTTTGCTAAACAAGTTGCACCTATTTTACCAAAACTTAATCTTCCACTTTTAAATCTTTTGCTAAGTACGGTAAAAATTTGGCTTTCCATTATGCCAGGGTTTCTATATTCAATTCCATCTGGTGCTTCTGGCATTTCTATATTTTTTTCTTCTAAAATGTCCTGGTATCTTGGTAACCCTTCACTTAAATAACTTTCTAATTTCTCAATTTTCTTTACATATTTTTCTTCGCCCCCACATTCATATTTTAGATATTCTAGAAAGATTGGTACTTCCTCATATCTTCTTTCAGCAATCAACTTTTCTATGATTCTTCTGTTTTCTTCTTCTGGTATATCTCTAATTATTTCTTGATGTATATGAAAGTTGTCCTTTTGTCTTATTGTATCTTTTGTTGCTAATTTATTTATCCATCTAGCTCCATCTCCATTAAGAATCCTTAATTGTATTTTATCTACATCATACTTTTGAAATATTCTAGCGTCCCTACGTTGTTTCATTTCTTTTGAACTCATAAAACCAACTATATACATTTTTTCTACTAATGTATGTCTTGTATCGTCTTTCTTCCAACCTTCATAAGAAACGTGTAACTTTAATTCTGATTTTACACTACTTTGCTCTTTGTATTCTTTTCCTTGCTTTTCACAAGCTTTTTTATTCTTTGCTTTTTGTTCTTCTCGATCTTTCCCCTGAAGATTTATCCATAATCCATCTGCTTCCTCAAACAGAACTGGAATCTCTTTTATTCCTGGTATTAATTTATCCTTACTATCTAATTTTATTTCTTCTTGTTCTTTCTCAATAATTTTCATACCTTCTTGTATAACAACATTTCTTACTGCTTCGTGGCTTATTGCTATATTTATGTTTTCCATAAGTTGTGATGAAGCGTCCCTATATGAATTTGTTTCTACAGCTGTACTTAATATCTTCTCTACTAAGTTTGCTGATATTTTGCCTATTGCTGTTATATTTACTAATTCATCTAACAGAAAAATATATTTTTTGCATTCTCTTTTCGTGTTTTCATTTTCTGTATATTCATAAATTGCTCTTTTATATGTTACAATACCTAATACTGTTTTTATTGAATTTACTTTATATCCCTTATGTCGGAAAATTTTTTTATCTCTGTTTTCTTTAATCTTATTGTCATAATTTTCTAATAATGTCTTTAATATGCAACAACCCAAATTGCACACAAATTTATAGATTTTTTTTTCTAAATCATTGAAATTTATATTATTATTTGCTACAATATTATCAAACATAAATGATCCCCCTTAAAAATGTTACACGCAAATCAACATTTAAGGGAAATTATTTATGTTTTTTCTTATTTTAAAAACATTAAAATCTTTTTTTAATTTTGCCAACTAAAATTTTACACTAACATTTAATATTATCATTTATTCACACCAGTGTCAATAAAAATGTTGCCAAAAAATATATAATATAAAGATAAAAAAGATTTAAGGAGCTTGATGTATGAAGAATTGTGGCAAATATGAAGATAATCTAAATTTAATAGGACCAATATTAAAAAAGAAACGTATAGAAAAGGGGTTATCCTTAGAGAAACTTTCTTCGAAACTTCTTTTACTAGGAATAAATATACCTGTAACAAGTTTGCATAGAATTGAAAATAATCAAAGAACAGTAAGAGATTATGAAATATGTGCTATGGCTGTAGCCTTAAATGTAAAAACATCTGAGTTATTAGATCCAATTACGCAAAAATTTAAAATATCATAATACGAAAAATATCTGTAATTTGCAATAAAATCTAAATCCGTAAAGTCAGACTCTGGGTAATCTTAATTAATACAGGATTATTAATGGCTCCTTACATAATTTAAGAGCTTATAAGAATAATTTTTGGCACCCTTCCGTGGCGAAGCACGAACTCTTTCCAAAAATTATAATAATAAGCTCTAAAATCATTCCAGTTACACATTAATAATCCTGTATTAATTAAGATTACCCAGAGTCTGGCTTTATGGATTTAGATTATTTTATTGCAAATTGTGGGAAAAACATAAAAAACTATAGTAATTTTATTATGTTTATGGTAAAATAAGTATTAGTAATAACGAAGGAGGAAAAACATGTTTTATGTAGGTGGAAAATATGGTACCATTAATATAGATGGTATGAGTAAAGATATTGAAAAAACAAAAATTGAAGATTTAAAAGAATATAAACACAAACTTGAGGAAAAAAGAAAAAAACTTGAAGAAGAACAAAACGAATATATATCTGAACTATTAAATTAGATTATTTTCATATAGGAAGGAAATGAAAACATGAAAGCTAAAAGAGTAATAAAAAAAGTAGCAAAAACAACAGGAAAATACACTTTAAAAGGAATAGGAAAAGGTATTGAATTAACAGGTAGAGGAGCAGCGAAAACAATAAATGCATTAGTTAAAAGTCCGAATTTGCAAAAAATAGCAACCGGAACAGGAGTACTATTAACCAGTGTTACATGTTCACCTGTTGGTGTAGGATTAATAGGAGTAGTTGGATTAAAATACATGATAGATAAGGGATTGCTTGGAAAAAGAAAAGCAAACTTACTTAGTGAATTTAATGATATAGTAAATGTTGGTAATGTTTTAACTAAAACAGTATGTAATTCAATATTAAGTCCGGTATTAAGAACGGCAGATAGAGGAATTAAGAATGTTGGAAATATGTATCAAGATAAAATTGATGATATTTTTAGATAAATTAAGGAGAAACAATGGATAAAGAAAATATATTAAAAAAATTAAGTGAAAATATTCAAAATATTGAGGAAATTGATAATCAAATTGCAATGGTAGGACTTGCAATATATCAAAAAAATATAGAAAAAATAAAAAGTCAAAAAATCCAAGAAATAAGAAATTTTTTCAATGAAAATGCAAAAAGATACAATCAAAAAAGTGAAAACTTTAGTGATAAAATAGACAATTGTGTAAAAGAATACTCTGAAAGAATAGATTGCTTAATTGAATCATATGATAATATGTATTTGAATGTATTTAAAATTATGCAAAACGCTTTAGATATGCAAAAAATATCAATTGCTAATATAGTAACACTATTAAATGCAGGGGATAGTGAGGAAATAAAGGAAAAAGTTAAAAATTCAATACTTGCTTATGCAGAACAAAAACTAAATTACTCAATTGTAGTACAGGAGTGTGCAGCAAGAAGTGAATGGTGTATTGAAAATGTAAAAAAGGACATAGAAGAAGTATTTATAGTAAAAGAAGAAACAAAACAATTACAAATGTATAATAAAAATATTATTAATAAAATTACTGAAAAGATTTCTAATATTTTTTTAGGAAAGAGTAAATATAAAAAATTTTTAGAAAATTATGAAAATGAATTCTTAAAGAAAATAGATGAAAAAAATAAGATTAAAATTATAGATACTATAAATACCATGAAAGGTGTTATTAATCAAATGGCGATATTAAATAGAGATATTTCGGTAAGATTTGAAGAATGTAAAAAATATGGAGCTAGTTACCAAAAATAAAAGTTGGTAACTAGTTTTTATTACTATCTAAAAGAACAATCTTTTTAGCCCTTTCAACATCTTCATCAGTTGCATTACGCACGCCTTCCAACTCGTATTTATCACCATATTCAAGCCATTTATACATCCCCATAGTATGATAAGGCAAAAATTCCACCTTTTGTACAGACTTCAAAGAACTAATAAAATCTCTCAATTTAATCAAATCATTTTCATCATCAGTAAACCCAGGAACCAAAACTTGCCTAATCCACATTGGTTTTCCAACATCACTTAAATACCTAATAAAAGCAAGCTCTCTTTCATTAGAAAATCCAACTAAATCTTTACATTTATCTGGATCAATGTGTTTAACATCCATCAAAAATAAATCAGTTAAATCAATTAATTCTTTCATCTTATCGGTTAAGCCAACCATACCAGATGTATCAATACAAGTATGAATTCCTTTAGCTTTAAGTTTCTTAAAAAGCTCAATTAAAAACTCAAACTGTAAAAGAGGTTCACCACCAGAGCAAGTAACACCACCATTTTTTATATAATTTTTATATCTCAAAATATTATCAAAAATATCATCTAACGAACGGTAATCTCCTGCATTTATGTTCCAAGTATCTCTATTATGGCAATATTTACATCTTAGGCTACATCCTTGTAAAAATAAAACATATCTTATTCCAGGTCCATCTAAAGTACCAAAAGATTCAACTGAGTGTACTTTTGCATAATATTTTAAATCATCTTTGTTTTGCATATTGTAATCCTTTCATTTTTTGCATTGGGGACGGTTCTTTTCGCGAAAAGAACCGTCCCCAATCAGAAATCAGAAAAATTATATTTTTTCGTGAATAGTTCTGTTAATAACATCCATTTGTTGTTCTCTTGTCAAAGAAGTAAATTTAACTGCATAACCAGAAACACGAATTGTAAGTTGAGGATATTTTTCTGGATGGTCCATAGCATCTAGTAATAAGCTTCTATCAAAAACATTAACATTAATATGATGTCCTGTTTCTGCGAAATATCCATCTAACATATTTACTAAATTTGTAACTTTTTCATCCTCAGTTTTTCCAAGAGTGCTTGGAGTAATTGAGAATGTGAATGAAATTCCATCTTCAGCTGAATCAAAAGGCAATTTTGCAATTGAGTTCATAACAGCTAAAGCTCCGTTTTTATCACGTCCGTGAAGTGGATTAGCTCCGGGTCCGAATGGGGCACCTGCACGACGTCCATCTGGGGTATTTCCTGTTGCTTTACCATATACAACATTTGATGTGATTGTTAATATTGATAATGTGTGTTTGGCATTTTTGTATGTTGGATGTTTACGTAGTTTTTCCATAAAGCGTTTTACTAAGTCAACTGCTATTTGGTCAACACGGTCATCATCATTTCCGAATTGTGGGTATTCTCCTTCTACTTCATAGTCTGTAGCAATTCCATCTTCATCACGAATTACTTTTACTTTTGCATATTTTATTGCAGATAATGAGTCTGCTGCAACAGAAAGTCCAGCTACTCCACATGCCATTGTTTGGAATACATCTTTATCGTGTAAAGCCATTTCAATTGCTTCATATGAATATTTATCATGCATATAGTGAATTGCATTTAATGCTTTTATATAAATTTTTGCAACATAATCCATCATTTGATCATATTTTTCCATTACTTCATCATAGTCTAAGTATTCAGAAGTAATTGGTGCAAATTTTGGTGCAACTTGTTTTTTAGTTACTTCATCAACACCACCATTGATAGCATATAATAAAGTTTTTGCAAGGTTTGCACGAGCTCCGAAGAATTGCATTTGTTTACCAATTCTCATTGGAGATACGCAACAAGCTATTCCGTAGTCATCGCCTAATGTGATTCTCATTAAATCATCATTTTCGTATTGGATTGATGATGTTTTTATTGAGATATCTGTTGCAAATCTTTTAAATCCTTCTGGTAATCTTGTAGACCATAAAACTGTCATATTTGGTTCTGGTGCAGGTCCTAAGTTTACTAAAGTGTGAAGTAGTCTAAATGAGTTTTTAGTAACTAAAGTTCTTCCATCAATTCCCATTCCACCGATACTTTCTGTTACCCATACAGGGTCTCCAGAGAATAGTTCGTTATATTCTGGTGTACGAAGGAAACGTACTAATCTTAATTTCATTATAAAATGATCCATTAATTCTTGTGCTGTTTCTTCTGTCAAAGTACCATTTTTTAAATCTCTTTCTATATAGATATCTAAGAATGTAGATGTTCTACCTAAACTCATTGCAGCACCATTTTGGTCTTTTATTGCTGCTAAATATCCAAAGTATAACCATTGGATTGCTTCTTTTGCATTGTTAGCAGGTTTTGAAATATCAAATCCATATTTAGATGCCATAACTTTTAAGGCATTTAAAGCTTTTATTTGCTCAGAAACTTCTTCACGATGACGAATTATATCTTCTGTAAAGCAGTCTACATCTAATTCTTCGAGTTCATGTTTCTTTTCTTCTATTAAAACATCAACACCATAAAGTGCAACTCTTCTATAGTCTCCAATTATTCTTCCACGTCCATATCCATCTGGTAAACCTGTTAATAATTTATTTGAACGAGCTCTTCTTACATCTGGAGTGTATACATCAAATACTCCATCATTATGTGTTTTTCTTATTGTATGGAAAATTTTATCAACTTCTGGGTCAACTTTTCTTCCATAAGCTTCACATGATTTTTCAACTATTTTGATACCTCCAAATGGCATAATTGCTCTTTTTAAAGGTTTATCTGTTTGAAGTCCTACTATTTCTTCTAGGTCTTTGTCTATATATCCAGCATCATGTGCTGCAACTGTTGATACAGTTTTTGTATCTATATCTAAAACTCCACCTGGAGCTGCTTTTTCCTCTTTGTATAATTCTAATACTTCATCCCACAATTTTTTTGTTTTTTCTGTTGGATTTGCTAAAAAGTTTGAATCGCCTTCATAAGGTGTGTAATTTCTTTGTATAAAGTCTCTTACATTTATCTCTGATTGCCAGTCACCTTTTTCAAAATCGTTCCATGCATCAAATTTCATTTATATCATCCTTTCATTTTTACATTTGTTTTTATTATTTACATTTTCGAACGAAATTATGATATCATAATGGGGAATTTATAGCAATATATTTTTTTGAAATTTTTGTGAATTTTTTCTCTTTTGGTGACGGAGAATATTTGGTACATTTTTCCTCCATTTAGTAACGGAGATTTTTAGAAAAAATAAAAATCTCATGAAATGTATTGAGATATAGCTTAGATTATGTTATACTAGAAAAGTAATGTAAAAACATAAGCAGAAACAGGAGGAACAAAATGATTAAAAAAAGTAAGTTTCCAATTGAAAAAATACGGTTCAATGGAGATGATGATGAGAAAGGACGTTATCCTTTTGGTGCAGAGATAGTTACCATAGAAGGAATTGACAAAATTGAGAGCGTTATTGTAAACCCAAAGACCACATTGAAAATTCGAAATGGGAATAATGAATGGCAGGTTTGGATAAGACCTATCAAAATGGAAGCCTTTGTTTTTTTATCTGGAGCCAAAAAGGAATGTATTAATGAAACAGGGATAAGAATGCATCTGATCGTAATAAAAGGACATTCCAATATCTCTTTTGAAGAATTTGAGGTTTTATTTAAAAGAGTAGGTTTCTTTGTAAAAAAAGATTCAATTGTAGTTAGAGATGATTAATACAAGAATCTTAGTTAAATAAAAAGTGCTGGTAATGCATACCAGCACTTTTTAGAAATTTTACAAATTAAGTAATTAATTTGTAACTTAACATTATTATACATAGAAATATAATGTAAAAATATAATCAGAAATAGAGGAAAAAAGTCTATATTTCTTTTTCCTTCATATATTTAAGCTTTGTGGCCATTCCTCCTCTCAAATGTCTTTCAGCTTTATTTTCATCTAAAATTTCTCTAACCTCTTTTGCTAAAACAGGATTAATTTTCAGTAATCTATCAGAAACATCTTTGTGTACTGTACTTTTTGAAACACCAAATTTTTTTGCAGTACTTCTTACAGTATCTTTAGTTTCAATTATATAATGTGCAAGCAAGGTAGCACGATCTTCTATTGATAATTTTTTCATTTAAAGCCCCCGTTTAGAAATACTTTTGTTTAATTATATTCGTACAGAAAGAAGATAGAACTTGAAAATTATAATGAAGATATATTTTTTATGGGTGAAATTCAGGCATTATTCAATAGTAACAATTCTACAATATTCGACATACAATAATATTAGCCTATGTGAGGTGATACAATATGAATAAAATAAAAAAAGGTGATGTTGTTGGAAGAATTTCCTATAATAAAGACATTATTTTTATTGTTAAAGATATAAGGGACAAAAATAATGTTATTTTAGAGGGAGTCTTTGAGAGAATAATTGCAGATAGTAACATTTATGATTTAGAGTTAATAGACAAAAAAGAAATAAACTTAAGAGAAACGCTAAAAGAATGCGAACTAAAAAGGCAAGAAAACAGAGTTGGTAAAGATGGTATTAATGGCAAAATCCTCCATTTAGATGGAGATAAAAGATATAGTGAAAAATCATACAGATATTATCAAAAGATGGGAATTGATGCGATAGTAAAAAATGTACCGGAAAATAAACAAGCAAGGGTAGTATATAATCTACTTAAAATGTATAAGCCAGATATACTAGTTATTACAGGACATGACGGAATGTTAAAAAAAGGGTATGGATATTATGATATATATAATTACAGAAATTCAAGACATTTTATTTCAACTGTAAAAGAAGCTAGGAGATATGAAAAAGATACAAATTCTGATTTAGTAATATTTGCTGGAGCATGCCAGAGTTATTTCGAAGCCTTAATGCAAGCAGGTGCTAATTTTGCATCATCACCAGCTAGAATTTTAATAGATATTTTAGACCCATTAATTGTTGCAAAAGAAGTAGCAACTACAGATAATTGTAAATATATAAAAATAGAGGATATAGAAAATCAATTAAGAGATGGAAGACGCGGAATTGGGGGAACAGGAGCAATCCGGAAAAAGAAAGAAAAATATATAAAAAAATATAGAAAATATATAGATTTTAATTAATATATTTTCTATATTTTTAATTTGTAATATAAATGTAATATAAATGTAACATTAAGAAAAAAATCAACAAATGACTTGAAAATACTAGGCTTTGATTGAAATATAAAATAAAGTCTATTTTGACAACACAATACGAAAATGTTATAATTTAGACAATAAATGTATTAGAAGGTGATATAAATGATTTGCTCAGCAGATATTACAAACTTGAAGTCAAACATATTTGACATGATTGGACAAAAGATAATAGTTAAAGGTTCATTAGGAAGAAACAAATCTTTTGAAAAGGAAGCAACTATAGACAAAGTATATTCAAATATATTTACAATAAAATATGATGAGGGGTCAAGAAACGCAACATATAGTTATACAGACGTTTTAACTAGAACTGTAGAAGTACAAGTACTAAATGATGATAATACATATTGTCCATTAATACCACCAGCACAAGTAGTAAGTAAAAAAAGAATAAAAGTATAAATAAAAAATGGCAAGTATTAACTTGCTATTTTTTGTAAAAGTTAAAAGGAGAATTTATGGTGAATATAAAAAATGAAAAAGGATCTATTACATTATTTGTGGTAGTATCATGTATGTTTTTTGTTGCCTCTGTTGTATGTGTACAAATGTATATGCAAAGTAAAAAAATAGCTGTAGATAGGGAATATAGAGCAATAAAATCCAATTACGAAGGAAATACTTTAGAAGAGGAAAACTTAAAAAATGATTACATAGAGGTTGAAAAATTAAACAATGTAAGTGTAAATATTATAAAATCAGCAATTTCTGGAAATATCTTAAATGTAGAATTTAAAATTAACAATGCAGAAAATGTCAGCATAAAATCTATAAAATACGGTTGGGGAACTAGTGACTCAGTAAAGACAGTAGAAAGATGGAATTTTATAGAAAATGCTAATACAGAAACTAATTTGATTGCAACAAATAGTAATGCAAAGACTAAAGGAGATTATTATTTATTTATTGTAATAAATAATAAAATTTTAAGTTCAAAAATAACAGTATAGAAATAAAAGAGGCTACTTTTGTATAATATGGATATTGTAGCCTCATAAAAATATTAGTTTATCCAGAAAATAATGTTACTAAAAATTATACTAAAAATAGTAATTAAAATTGTAAAAATACCACCAAACATATTATGGTTATTCTTTATTTCATAAATTCCAAATAATAAAACATATAAAAAAATCAATAAACATATTATAGAGAAAAATAATCTAATAAAAAACGTATTCATATACTATACCTCCATTTAAGAATCTTGTATTAAAAGACTAGAAACAATATTAGATTGTATCTCAATATTAAATTCAGCAGAGGGATATTTTTCATTCCAATCATAATTTGTATAGTCAGGAATAGTTAAAAATTTTTGTTTCGCTAATTTATTAAAACCATTCAAATCACATTTATAATTACGAGAAGTTTTGTATAAATAATCCTTCATTTTTGATGACAGATAATCTTTCATTGAGTCATTTATTTTTGTAAGAGTTGAGCTATCTGAAATACTTAGATTTTCCTGTCCTGTCAAAGTTTTTCCTGTAAGGTTTAATTTTATTGTTATTACAGGAACATCTTTAGAAAGATTTATATTTGTATATGCTGGTTCTAAGCTACTTACAGAAATATCTATTTTTTTATTTTCCTCAAAAGGATTATTAATGCAAATATTAAAGGTATCAACAGCATTTTCAATTAAACTATAGCAAAGAGTATCTATTGCAGAAAGTTTATCAATATATTTATCATCTTTAAAAACAGCTAATCCAATATTTTCGGTACCTCTGTCACCATCTACTATAGCAAAACCGGGAGACAGGTTATCTAAGGATGAATTGTCACTAGATTTTTCTAAATGAGTAGATTGAGTAGAGGTATTTGACGAAGTATCATTTGTTTCAGAATTATTATTTGTTGAATTTAAAGAGGATTCATCATTAGATGTATTATTTTGAGAAGAGCCATCACTAGAAATTGAATTTTTTTTATTAGACGAATTAGATTGAGATTCATTTTTACTTTTTGTTCCTAATATTGCAACAGCACCACTTTCTGTATTTGTAAGGTTGCGGTAAAACTGACCAAGTAAAATATTTGATGTATATCCTGTGTAATCAGCAGATGTAGGAAAAATATCATAATATTTTGTAAGTATTCCTTCAAGTAATGAAGATGAGTTTTTTATATAATCTTTAGCAGTTTCGGTTGCAATTATAACATTAGTTGTGGGGCGTATTTGAGTATCATTCATAAGGTAAGTAATTTCTTGGGAAATACCACTTTGTGCAACATCTTCTGAAAATACAACAACTTTGCAATGTGATAAACTAAGTTGTTTTCCTGCATAAGCATTCATCAAATTTATAGCCTCTGGAATAGATGATGCCACAACAGAATCTATTATGGGATCACTTGAAGTTGAGGAGTTAGATTCGGAAAATGCCGATAAATCTGTGAATTCAAAAGAAATTTGTAAATTGTCCTCAGATGGGGCTTTATCTATTCCAATAGCAATTACATAATCGAGATGGTCTATATTATGAGAATTGTAGGATGAAGAGAAAGCAAATACAAAAACAAGAGTAACTGTAGCTATAAGTATAATCTTTAATGAGGTTTTAATCATAATTAATAAATCCTTTCATTTAAAATTAAATTGCTTTTTTCATAAATTTCTTTTTAATATTTGCAAATATTAAAATAAGAAAAGGGAGTAGTATTCCTATAATTAATAATAAAGATTTTGAAATAGTTGTTTCCAAAAATAAAATAGTTGAGTTAAGTTTGTAACACATAGTTATTCCAAAAATACTTAATAAATAAGCAAAAATTATAGGTTTCTCATTAGATATATTTGTAATATTTTTAAAAATATCTATAACAATATAGGCATTTATGCTAAAAATAGGAATAAATCCTAAAACACAAAATAGTAAAAACATAGAATCTAGTCTTTGGAAAAAAGTACCAAATTCGATAGATCTTACAGAAATATACAAAGGAAAAAATTCGCTATTACTGAATTTTTCTCCAAACAAAAATAAAATATTACCACAGCTAAATAACAAAAAGCATGAGGATAAAATAATTGCAATCAGACAAATTTTTCTAAAATTCTCTGGATGTTTAAGTTTCTGAGGGACAAATAATAAATAGGCAAGTCCATAAAAAGCATAAATATTACTTAATCCACTTAAAAAAGTTGAAGTTATTCCATTACCCAAAATTGGAAAAATATTTGTAAAATCAAAATTTTTACCATTACCAACAAATATAAGGACAACACTTGCAAGCATTAAAGGCAGTACTAAAACAGCAGTTTTAAATATACAATTATTTCCTAAAAAGATAACAATACCTGTTGCAATACAAAATAATAAAGAAATGAAAATTATATTAGTCATAGGGGAATAGATAGTTTGTAAACATTCGCAAATCTTTTTTAAAAACAAAGAAGCTCTAAAAGTAAAATAAACAATAAAAATTATTCCTACGGAAAACTTTAAGATTTTTCCTCCTAGAAAATCGGAAATATCTAAAAGGCTTTTTCCAGAAAAATTTTTAGCAAATAAACTCAAAATTAGAACTACTACAATTGCAAGCAAACTTACAATAAAAGAGGTTATAAGACTTGCAGAAGAACAAGTACGAATTATTGCTTGGCTAGTAGATAATACCATTCCGTTAATAGATATTAAAGTTAAAAATGCAATAGCTTCAATATTTTCTAATTTCGAATTATCCATAAAAACTAAATCCTTTCATAAAATAAAATCCTAATTATTATATTTCCATTTCTTACTAATTTTAGGCTGAGCCTCTTTTTTCTTTGGTAAAATATAACTTGCACGTTGTTCCTGTTTCCAAGTAGGTTTTATAAAATAACTATTAGGTCCTAAACTTAAATAAGGTGTAAAAGGAGAGGTAAAATCAACTCCAAAAGATTTCATACTGCAAAGCATAGATATATATACAAACAAACCTAATCCAATGCCTAAAAATCCAGCTATATATCCTAAAATAATAAACAAAAATCTGTAAATTCTTAAATGAAAGGCAAAGGAAAAATCTGGTATTGCAAATGAACTTAATCCTGCTATTGCAACAACAATAATTAGAATTGGACTTACAATATGAGCAGAAACTGCAGCATCTCCCAAAATTAAAGCACCAACAATTCCTAAAGTTGAACCAACAGGACCAGGAACTCTTAGGCTAGATTCACGTATAAGCTCAAAAGAAAGTTCCATAAGTAATAATTCAAAAATAATTGGAAAGGGTACATTTTCTCTACTAGCTAAAATGGAAAACAGTAATTCGGTTGGAAGCAATTCCTGATGAAAAGAGGTTATTGCTATAAAAATTCCAGGAGAGAGTAATGTTATAAAATATGCAATACATCTTAACAATTTTAGAAAATTAGCAAAAGAAACTTTTAAATTGGTATCTTCTGGAGATGACAAAAAATCTATTAAAACAGCAGGAGCAGTAATTGAATAAGGAGTACCATTTAGCAAAATTACAACTCTTCCTTGCATTAAAAATTGTGCACATTTATCTGGTCTTTCTGATGATATCAAACTTGGAATTCCACTATAATCAGTATCTTCAATTAACTGTTCAAGTTGTCCTGAAGAAAAGATACTATCTAATTCTAAATTATTAAGTCTATATTTTACTTCATTTACAAGCTTAGGATTTGCAATATTATTCATATAACATACCGCAACTTTAGTTTGAGAAATTTTGCCAATATCTATGTTTTCTATTATTAAATTTTCGTTATTAATAATTCTTCTTAAAAGAGAAGTATTTGTTCTAAGATTTTCTACAAATGCCTCTTGAGAACCTTTTATAATAACTTCATTATTGGGGGACTGCACACTTCTTTGTTTAAATCCTTTTACATCAATATCAAAAGCTGTACTTATTGTATCCACAAAAAGAATGCAATTTCCAGAATTCACACCACTAAAAGCATCTTTAAATTGAGTTATTTTTTTTAGATTATTTTGAGGCATTAGATGTGAATATATATAATTTTCAAGATTAAAATTCTTCACTTTTTTTACAGATATATTATCTTTAGGGTTTGAAGATATTACTTCTTGTTTTAAATTACCATCAAATGTATTACTATCATTTCTTAGCATTAATGGATCTAAAACAAATCTGTTTATTAAGTCAGAATCTACCATTCCATCTATATATAGCAAAAAAGCTTTGTAATTTTTATTTTTTGCAGTTAGCGAAAATTCGCGGAGCATTATATCGCTATTTATTTTTATATTATATTGTAAATTTATATATTTTAAATTTAAAGATATATTATTTGTTATATCTTTATTTTGGTCTTTTGGTTTTATATCTGTTTGAATATATGGGGTTAATGTGAAATTATAGTTTTTGGGTGGGGTATATTTAAAAATTTGTTTAATATTCATAAATTTCTCCTTTTTTATAGTATTGGCAGAAAAATGAATTTTATACCAATACTATAAAAAAATTAGTAATAGTCATAAAAATATGTGCCATAAATCAAAAAATCTTGCAAATTAGCCAATTTTAATGTATAATAAAAAAGATTTTTTAAGAGAAAGAAGGAAAAATAAATGAAAGCAATAGAAATAAGAAACAAATATTTAAACTTTTTTAAAGCTCACGGACACACTGTAATACCATCTGCATCATTAATACCAGAAAATGATCCATCAGTATTATTTACAACAGCAGGAATGCAACCACTTGTCCCATATTTACTTGGAGAACCACATCCAGCAGGAACAAGACTAACAGATTACCAAAAATGTGTAAGAACAAACGACATAGACGAAGTAGGAGACAATCGTCACTTAACATACTTTGAAATGCTAGGAAACTGGTCACTTGGAGACTATTTTAAAGAAGAATCAATAAAAATGAGTTTCGACTTCCTAACAAAAGAATTAGGAATACCAGTAGAAAAGCTATCTGTAACGGTATTCAAGGGAGATGAAGATTGTCCAAAAGATGAAGTAGCAGCTTCATGTTGGAAAAAAGCGGGAATACTAGATGGACACATCTACTATTACGGAAAAGACGACAACTGGTGGATAGCAGGAGAAACAGGACCATGCGGACCAGACACAGAAATGTTTTACGATACAGGAAAGCCAGCATGTTCACCTGATTGTCAACCAAGTTGCGACTGCGGAAAATACGTAGAAATCTGGAATAATGTATTTATGGAATACTTTAAAGACGAAAAAGGATATTCAAAACTAAAACAACACAATGTTGATACAGGACTTGGTTTAGAAAGAATGACAATGTTATTACAAGGAAAAGAAACACCTTTTGATACAGAAATATTTAAACCAATAATGGACAAACTTGTTGAACTTGAAAAGGTAGATATAATAGAAAGTAGAAGAATAATAGCAGAACACTTACGTTCAAGTATGATGATAATATCAGATGGAGGAAGACCATCAAACTTAGATAGAGGATATGTACTTCGTCGTTTAATAAGAAGAATGATAAGACATCTGAACAAACTTCAAATAAATCTTGAGGAATTAGGAACATTAATAGAATTAAATGTGGAAAACCTAAAAGAAATGTATCCAGATTTAGAAAAAGATAAAGACCTAATAAAAACAGTCATAATAGAAGAAAAAGACAAATTTGTAAAAACATTAGCAAATGGGGAAAAAGAATTCAACAAAGAAGTTGCAAAACTAAAAGCACAAGGAAAAGATATGATTGATGGAAAAATGGTATTTAGATTATATGATACTTATGGATTTCCACCAGAAGTAACAAAAGAATTAGCTGAAGAATCAGAAATGAAAATATCAATGGAAGAATTTGATAAATTATTCAAAGAACATCAAGAAAAATCAAGAGCAGGAGCAACACAAAAATTCAAAGGTGGTTTAGCATCAACTGGAGTTATAGAAACAAAATACCATACAGCAACACACCTTCTAAATGCAGCATTAAAGCAAGTTCTTGGTTCACACGTACATCAAAGAGGAAGTAACATAACAGAAGAAAGAATGAGATTTGACTTTTCACATCCAAGCAAAATGACACCAGAGGAAAAACAGCAAACAGAAGATTTAGTAAATAAATGGATAAAAGATGCAATTCCAGTTGAAAGACTAGAAATGAAAAAAGACGAAGCAATAGCTATGGGAGCGGAAGCAATGTTTGCAGATAAATATGGAGATGTGGTAACTGTCTATAAAATTGGTGATGTATCAATAGAATTATGTGGAGGACCTCATGTGTCTAATACAAGTGAATTAGGTCATTTTAGGATTAAAAAAGAAGAGGCAAGTTCTTCTGGAGTTAGAAGAATTAAGGCAATATTAGAATAAATAATGGTTAATAATTAAAAAGTATATAAAATCCTCCTTTTGGAAATAATAACAAAAGAAATTATTTTCAGAAGGAGGATTAAAAGTGATTAATAAGGTAGAAATTAGTGGAGTAAATACCTCTAAATTACCTGTATTAACATCTAAAGAAAAAGAAGAATTAATAAAAAGAATAAAAGACGGAGATGAAGATGCAAGGAAAATCTTTATAAATGGAAATCTAAGATTAGTTTTATCAGTTATACAAAGATTTAGAGGAAGAGGTGAATCAGCTGATGATTTATTTCAAGTTGGATGTGTAGGATTAATAAAAGCAATAGACAATTTTGACATAACCCAAGGGGTACAATTTTCCACTTACGCTGTACCGATGATAATCCGGCGAAGTTAAAAGATACCTAAGAGATAATAATAGCATAAGGGTAAGTAGGTCAACAAGAGATTTAGCCTACAAAGTTATTCAATATAAAGAAAAATACAATAAAGAACATTCAAAAGAGCCAACAATTGAAGAAATTGCTAAAGAATTAGATGTAAAAAAAGAAGATATAGCATTTAGCCTAGATGCTATTCAAGACCCGGTATCACTACAGGAACCTGTATATAACGATGGAACTGAAAATCTCTATATAATGGATCAAGTAAGTGACAAAAAAAATACAGATGAAATGTGGACAGAGAATCTAACAATTTTACAAGCAATGAAGAAATTAAATGAAAAAGAAAAAGACATTATAATAAGAAGATTTTTTGATGGAAGAACACAGATGGAAGTCGCAGATGAAATTGGAATATCGCAGGCACAGGTATCAAGACTAGAGAAAAGTGCAATAAATCATATAAAAAGATTATATAATTAATGTAACATTTTTTTATCCTTCAGAATATAATATTTTGGAGGAGTACATATATGCAAAATAATGGAATGGATTTTAGAAGGAAGGAAGTTATTAATATAACAGATGGAAAAAGACTTCGGATATGTGCAAGATGTATGTGCGGATTTAGAAACTGGAAAGATAACTTCTATAATAGTACCTGGTGGAACAAACAAAATATTAAACTTTTTTTCATCCAATAATGATATTATAATAGAATGGAAAAAAATAAAATGTATAGGCGAAGATTTGATTTTGGTTGAAATATAAATAGTTACAGAGCTGGAAGA
>UMCY01047399.1_pt1 | contig 26282 bp, 24 predicted proteins | sample 1964351 | NCBI WGS metagenome assembly UMCY01 (sample SAMEA4835980, study PRJEB28245) | human gut metagenome | biome: gut microbiome; material: fecal sample | place: Denmark | collected 2008 | reverse complement strand
AACACAGAAGTCAAGCTCAAATGTGCCGAAAATACTTGCGGGTTACCCTGCTGGAAAGATAGGTTGTCGCTAGTTTTATATATTCCTCGTTAGCTCAGTTGGTAGAGCGCTCGGCTGTTAACCGATAGGTCGCTGGTTCGAGCCCAGCACGAGGAGCCATAAAGAATAGCGGATAAGCAATTATCTGTTATTTTTTGTCTGTTTGCTAGAATTTAGCAAAATAATTAGATATAATAACGTAAAGGATGAACTTAAAATAGTAGGTATTACAAGTGAAGTTTATAATGATGCAGGGTAATTGATAACCTCATTTAAAACTGAAATACCTCAATAATTTTTAATTAAAACAAATTTTTTCAAAACTATTGACATAACGTCAAAAATATTATAATATATACAAAGTTAATTCATATTTTAAAAAAAATTAATTCAAAAAGCTCCTATAAAATTAAGGAGGAATTAATGTTAAAAAAACTAAAAACAATACCAATAATATTATTTATAGCAATAATATTTATTTCAAATGCAATAAATATAGTAAAAGCAGTATATGAAATTCAAGAAGCATATATTGTAAAAATAGGTGATGCGCCATATCATTTAAAATACTATAATGAAAATAAAAAAATGTATACATATTCAATATGTAGCATAGTAGGATATTATAAAGATAATAAATTTTACCCTGCATATTGTTTAAATAGAGATCTTCATGGAGTCGGTGCGGTCGATAGTTATACGGTAGATGTAGATAATATAATAGAAAATAAGCAAGTATGGCGAGCTGTAAAAAATGGATATCCATATAAAACGGCAAGTGAAATGGGATTAGAGTCTGATTATGATGCATTTGCAGTAACAAAATTTGCGATATATTGTTTAATAGGTCAAGCAGATATAAATTTGTATATAGCAGATGAAAATGATAGTGAAGGACAAGCAATGCTAAGAGCGTTGCATAATTTAGTAGATATAGGATTAAACGGAACAGATACATTTTCAAACGAACTAAAAATTTCGAAGATAACAGATTTAGTTGAAGATGGGGATTACTATTCTATAACATATAAAGTAAATAGTGGAAGTACAATATCGAACTACAATATAAAATCTGTTTCAGGTTTATCTAATGGAGATATTCTAACAGATGTAAATGGTAATATAAAAACAAACTTTAATTCAAGTGAAAAATTTAAAATAAAAATTTTAAAAGAAAATATGAATTCTGATAAAAACATAAGTGTTGGAATTGAATCAAATTTAAAAAGTTATCCTATGTTTTATGGAAAAACAAGAATATCAGGAACACAAGACTATTTATTAACTGCAAATTCATATCAAAATTTAGAAACAAATATAAATACAAAATTAAATTTAAATACAGGTAAAATTATAATAAATAAAAAAGATAATGAAACAAAAAAGGGAATAAAAGATACTGTATTCGAAATATATAATTCTCAAAAGCAAATTATAGGAACTTATACAACAGATGAAAACGGAAAGATTGAAATTCCTAATTTGTATCAGGGTTCATATTATGCAAAAGAAATTAAATCTAACGAAGATTATATATTAAACGAAGAAAATGAATATTCTATAAGTGTAGAATACAATAAAACAGCTCTAATTGATATAGAAAATGAACATAAAAAGGGAAATTTAGAAATACTAAAAGTAGATAAAGAAAATAACAGTATAGCTCTTGGAAATGTTGGTTTTGAGTTATATAGTGAAGAAACAGGAAAGAATGTTGGAACATATTATACTGATGCTAATGGAAAAATAGAAATAAAAGATTTGAGAACTGGTAATTATAAATTAAAAGAAATAAGTACTAATGAGTGGTATAATTTAGCAGAAGAACAAAATTTACAAATAAAATGGAATGAAACAACTACGAGTAAAGTGGAAGATGAACTAAAAAAAGGTCAAATTAAAGTAATAAAAGTGGATAAAGAAAATAACGAAATAAAAATTCCTAATGTAGTGTTTGAAGTTCAAGATTGTAATGGTAATGTATTAGAAAAAATAAAAACCGATGAAAACGGAGAGGCATTAACTAATAAATATCCTTTAAGAGATTATAAAAGTCTAAGATTACATGAAATAGAAACTGATGAAAAATATGATTTAGTAAATGAAATAAGTGAAATTATTCTAGAGGAAAATCAAATAAAAACAGTTAAAATTGAAAATGAAAAAATAAAAGGATATATACAAATTATAAAAACTTCAAAAGAAGATAATAAAGTAACTGGAACAAAAAAGGATTCGCCATTAGAGGGAGTAAAATTTGAGATATATGATGAAAAGGGAAATTTAATTCAGAAATTAACAACAGATACTAATGGAATGGCAAAATCTAAAGATCTAGAGAAAGGATTTTATAGAGTAAAAGAAGTAGAAACAAATGAATGGTATTTATTGGATAAAAACGTATATGAAACAGAAATAAAAAATAACCATCAAGTTGTAACTTTAAATTTAGAAAATATACCAAAAAATCCAGATGAAGAAATTAATAAAAAAGGTCCAGATGAGGCATTTGCTGGCGATGAAATACAATACAATATAAGCTTAAAAAATTCTGGTAATGTAGAGTTAGAAAATTTTATATGGGAAGACGAAATACCAACTGATTTTATAAGAATTACTAAAATAAAACTAGGCACATATAATCAAGAAAATAGCTATAATTTATATTATAAGACTAATTTTAGTGAAGATTATGTTTTAATGCTTGAAGATATAAATACAAAAAATTCTGATGAAATTGATTTTTCTAAAGAATTATCTGATAACGAATTTATAACTAATATTAAATTAGATTTTGGAACAGTCGATATTGGTTTTAAAAGTGAAGAAGATACATTAATTTTCGCTAAGATAAATTCAAGTGTGAAGAGTGAAGAGATTTTCGAAAACAAAGTTTGTTTGCAGTCAAGTTATAAAGGATATAATTTAAGTAAATTTTCAAGTTGGAAAACTAAAGTTTATAAGGTTTTACCATTAACTGGAATGTAAAGTTTTTTATAAAGATTATTAATGGGGTAGAAATCAATCTACCTCATTTTGTATAAAAAATAAATAATGGCACAAACTAAAATAAGGGGGTGCCTAAAATGAATAAGAAACAAAGTGAAAAATATGAAATAGGAGAAGATGCAACAAGATACGGGGAATTTATTACGTCATATTTTGCTTGGTTACCATTATCTGTACAAAAGAAAAAGGTAGAGGACTTGGAAAATATAACGAATAATAAAAATAAAAGAAAAAATACAAAATAATAAGTAATTAAAAGAAAACCATAGTATTTCTATTGAAAATGGTATGAAAGATAAACATAAATAATAAAAAAATGATGTTGAAAAAATAATAAAATGTAACTATAATAGCAATAAAGGTCAAAGAAAGTCAAAGACATCTTTTCTGATTGGGGACGGTTCCTTTTCCGAAAAGGAACCGTCCCCAATCAGAAAAAAGAAAGGAGCACATATGAGAGTATCAGATATAATAGAAGAATTTATAAAAGATTTATTCAACGATGAGGAAGAAATTGAAATACAAAGAAACGACTTAGCACAAAAGTTTAACTGCGTACCATCACAAATAAACTATGTAATAGCAACAAGGTTCAAACCATCACAAGGATATTATGTAGAAAGTAGGCGTGGTGGAGGGGGACATATAACTATAAAAAAAGTAAGTAATACAAAATCGGATTATTTAATGCATATAATAGAAAATATAGGGGAAACTTTGCAAAATAGTGAAACTGATATCTTAATAAGTGATTTCTTAACATACAATTTAGTAAATGAAAAAGAGGCGAAACTATTAAAAGTTGCGACAAGTGATAATGTTTTAGATATTCCAAAAGAATATAGAGATAAGCTGCGAGCGAATATTTTTAAGAATATGTTATTAAATCTTGATTAATTGTTCAAAAAAGAACCGGTCCCAAAAGAACAAAAATGAGAAAGGAATGATAATTATGAAATGTGAAAATTGTGGAAAAAACGAGGCAAATGTAAAATATACCCAAATAATAAATGGAGAAAAAAAGCAAATGTTTTTATGTGAAGAATGCAGTAAAAAGCTAGGAATAAGTGACATACACTTTAATATGCCAATAAGTTTTAATAGCTTTTTGGAAGATTTTTTTGATGACATGAATGATGTAAGTTTTATGCCTTCATTAGGAGCAGGAAACAATGAATTGAAATGCAGTAAATGTGGCTTAACGTGGGATGACTTTCTACATACAGGAAATTTAGGTTGCAGTAACTGTTATGGAGAATTTGCAGCAAGACTTGACCCAATTCTAAGAAGTTTGCAAGGAGCAGCATCTCATATCGGAAGACTTGGAGAGATTATAGAAGGAAATGATATAAACATAAATCTAGATGACAGGGAAAACACAAGTGCCATAGAAGAAAACGAAAATATAAATAAAGTAGATGAGCTAAAAGAAAAGTTAAAACAAGCTATAAAAGAAGAAAGATATGAAGATGCTGCAAAACTTCGTGATGAGATTAAAAATTTAGAAAACGGACAGGAGGAATAGTATATGAATTGGTATTTACAAAGAGGAAAAGATAGTGATGTTGTAATAGATTGTAAAATTATGTTTTCTAGAAATTTAAGAAATCATAGGTTTAATACCAAAAATCTAACAGAAATTCAAGAGATAGAAAATGAAGTTAAATCAAAATTACAAGGAATAGGCTATAATCTAAAATTTATTAAAATAAAAGATTTAGATGAATTAACAAAAAGGTCTATGTTAGAAAAGGGTTTGATAGATGAAACAACTATCAAAAATGAAAACACATCAATTTTAGTAAATGATGATGAAAATATCTGTATTGTACTTAACTCTCAAGACAATATAAAAATTCAAGTATTTAATGCAGGAATGGAACTTGAAAGTACATTTAATTTAGCAAAAGAAATTGACAATAAAATTGATAAAATTTTTGATATTGCTAAAAGTAAAAAATATGGATATTTAACTTCATCACCATTAGACGTAGGAACAGGATTAAAAGCAGAAGTTACAATTCATTTACCTGGGCTTACAATGACTGGTAATATAAGAAAAGTAGCCATTGCCATGAATAATTTGGGAGTAAGTTTTAGTAGCAAATATATTAGTGGTCAAGAAAATATAGGGGATATTTACAAGATTAAAAACAAACAAACTTTAGGAATTTCAGAGGATACAATTATTAAGAATTTAAAAGCTATTAGCGAAAAAATGATAGAGCAAGAACGAGCTGCTAGAAGTATACTGGGAAAGAATCAAGTTGAACTTGAGGATATGGTTTATAGAAATTTTGGAACTTTGGTTAATGCAAGAAAGCTAAAATGGAGGGAAACTATTAAACTTATGTCAAGTGTTAAAATGGGAGTAGATATGGGAGTTATTAAGGAAATAAGTGACGATGATGTTGCTAAGATTTACTTTTATATGGAACCTGCTAATCTTCAGAAATATTTTAATCAGAATTTAGATGGATATGATAGAGATATCAAACGTGGAGAGATGATTAGAAATATTGTAAAAAATTAAGAGAAAGGGAGTAGATAATATGATATATAAATTTACATCAAGAGCCAAAAAGGCGATTGAAATTGCACAAGATGAGGCTATATCTCTTGGCCATAATTATATAGGTACAGAACATGTATTATATGGATTGGTAAAAGAGGGAGCAGGAGTTGCAAGTAGAGTATTACAAAATCAAGGAGTAACGGCTGAAGATGTGGAACAAAAAGTAGTTGAGATGATAGGGAAAGAAGTAATCACAGGAGCTGATACATTAGGTTTTACACCGAGAACTAAAAGGGTTATAGAAAATAGTTTTATAGAGGCTAGAAAACTTGGATATGATTACATAGGAACTGAGCATTTGTTAATGGGAATTTTAAGAGAAGGCGATAGTATTGCTGTTAGAATTTTACTTGATTTGGATGTTGAATTACCGAAATTATATAATGAAATTGTAAGTGTTATAAATGAGGCTGAAGATGTATCAAGAGAAAGCAAAAGTGATAATAAACAAAGTGGAAGTTTTAATTTAACACCAACTTTAAATCAATTTGGTGAAGATTTAACGAAAAAGGCTAAATATGGAAAATTAGACCCTGTAGTTGGCAGAAGTAAAGAGATTGAAAGGGTTATACAAATTTTATCAAGAAGAACAAAAAATAATCCATGTTTAATAGGTGAGCCAGGAGTTGGTAAAACAGCAATTGTAGAGGGTTTAGCACAAAAAATCAATTTGGGAGATGTACCAGAGGTACTTAAAAATAAAAGAGTTGTAAGTATGGATATTTCAGGAATGGTGGCTGGAGCCAAATATAGAGGAGATTTTGAGGAGAGAATTAAAAAGGCTTTAGGAGAAGTTAAAAAAGCAGGAGATGTAATATTATTTATTGATGAAATTCATACAATAGTTGGGGCAGGTTCTGCAGAAGGTGCAATTGATGCCGCAAATATTTTGAAACCTATGCTTGCAAGAGGTGAAATACAGTTAGTTGGAGCAACTACAATTGGTGAGTATAGAAAGTATATAGAAAAAGATACAGCTTTAGAGCGTAGATTTAGTCCTGTTACTGTAGATGAACCAACTGAAAAGGATACTATTACAATCTTAAAAGGAATAAGAGATAAATATGAGGCTCATCATAATGTAAAAATTACAGATGAGGCAATAGAGGCGTCGGTTACTTTATCTGAAAGATATATAAATGATAGGTTTTTGCCAGATAAAGCAATAGATTTGATTGATGAAGCTTCATCAAAAGCTAGACTTCAAACTTACACAGAGCCAGAGAGTTTGAAAGATATGCAAGAAGAAATTGACCGAATTTCTAAGGATAAAGAAGAAGCGGTTCGTGGCCAGAAGTTCGAAAAAGCTGCATCACTTAGAGATGAAGAAAAGGCTTTAAGGGAAAAGTATGAAAAAGAGGAGAAAAAGTGGAAGAATCAAAATACTAAAAAAGTTGTTACAATAACTGAGGAAAATATTGCAGATGTAATTTCATTATGGACAGGAATTCCTGCTAAAAAAATATCAGAAGATGAAAATGAAAGACTTCGTAATTTAGAAAAAACATTACATGAGAGAGTAATTGGTCAAAATGAGGCAGTAGAAGCGGTAAGTAAAGCAATAAGAAGAGGAAGAGTAGGATTGAAAGACCCCAATAGACCAATAGGTTCATTCCTATTTTTAGGTCCAACAGGTGTAGGAAAAACAGAACTATCAAAAGCATTAGCAGAAAGCTTATTTGGAGATGAATCTGCAATGATAAGAATTGATATGTCTGAATATATGGAGGCACATTCCGTATCAAAACTTATAGGTTCTCCTCCAGGATATGTAGGATTCGAAGAAGGTGGTCAATTAACTGAAAAGATTAGAAGAAAACCTTATTCAGTAATTTTGTTTGATGAAATTGAAAAAGCACATCCTGATGTAATGAATATGCTTCTTCAAATACTTGATGATGGTAGACTTACAGATTCAAATGGAAGAACAGTTAATTTCAAAAATACTGTAATTATAATGACATCTAATATTGGTGCAAGAATTATTACAGATAAAAAGACTTTAGGTTTTTCAAATGTAACCAAAAATGATGAAGAAAACAAGGATGACCAAAGAGAATATGAAAATATCAAAAAAGAAGTAATGGCAGAATTAAAACGTGATTTTAGACCTGAGTTTATAAACCGTATTGATGAGATAATTGTGTTCCATAAGCTAAATGATGATGAGATTTCTGAGATTATTGAGTTAATGTTAAATGAAGTAAAAAATAGAATGAAAGCTCAAAAATACGAGATTAAATTTTTACCTAAAGTTAAAGAATTAATAGCTAAGAAGGGTATTGATAAAGCCTTTGGTGCCAGACCTCTTAAGAGAACTATTCAAAATTTGGTTGAAGATAAAATTGCTGAGGCTATTTTGGATGGTGTTGTTAAGAAAGGTAAAGAGGCAAGTGTTGATTGTGATGGAGATGAAGTCGTGATTAAGTAATTTGTACAAAAAAGAACCGGTCCCAAAAGAACATTTTTCTGATTGGGGACGGTTCCTTTTCGGAAAAAGAACCGTCCCCAATTAGAAAAAATTTGTCAAATTGGCTCAACATGCACAATAGTCTTATAAACATTATCAAGTTTACTAACGCTTTTTTCAACATTATCAGCCAAAGAATGGCTATCAAAAGTAGACATATTACCATCAACACAAATAACGATAACAATTATATAATTATATCCAACAGGAGAAGAGCTAATACTTTGAACCTCTTTAATATCCTGATAAGAATTTACAATATCCAAAATTAAATCTTTAGTTTTATCATCAACAGAAATATCCATCAAAACATTATAACTTTCAATAAAAAATGAAAACCCAGTAAAGCCAATCCAAATAGAAATTCCAATACCAGTTAAACTATCAAACCAATAGATACCTTTTAAAGTAAGTAAAACAGAAATTAAAGTGAAAGTTGTTACAATACAATCATTTCTATGGTCATTCATATTGGCATTAAGTAAGATGTTGTCATATTTTTTTACTGCTGTTTTAGTATATAAATATAGGAAAAGTTTTACACTAATTGTAATTAAACAGGTTATAACAAGTAACCAAGAAAATTTTAATTCACTTCCTAATATAAGTGTTTTTATTGAGTCATATAATAATTTAAAACTAACTACAATCATTGATAGTCCAATAAACATCGAGAAAATGTATTCTGCTTTTCCGTGTCCAAAGTTATGATCGTCATCTTTAGGAGCACTTGAAATTTTATTTCCAATAAAAGTCATAAGTGATGCAAAAATATCACCTGCTGAGTTTATACTATCTGCAATCATAGCTTGACTTTTAGACCAAAAACCAATTGTTCCTTTTATAATTAGTAAAAATATATTACCTAATATACCTAAAATTCCAACTTTTTTGGTTTTTGAAAAACGATTGTCATCCATACTATATCATCCCTTTTATAAAATATGAATTAAAGTATATCATATTTGATAAAAAATGTTAATATGAATAATAAAAATTACAAAAATATTACTAGAATGTTACAAAAATATTACAAAAATATTGCAAAAACTTTACAAAAATGGTATAATATATATGTACAAAGGAATTTTGTGAGGTGATTAAAATGGAAGGTATTGGAATTTTAATATATATTTTAATATTTATAATATTTGCATTGATAGCATATGCAGTATTTCAAATAAAAATGTTTGGAATGAATGTAAAAGATTTTTGGAGCTTTATAGAAGCAAACCAGACTTTAGATAGATTATATGCTTTTTCAAAGAAATATGAAAAATTAAGCATACAAGAACAATTAATATACTTAAAAGAGGCAGAAGAAATGTTCAATGCCTTTGATAAGGTGCCTAATGCATTATGGGAAGACGAATATGAAAAATATAATACTGTATTGGAAAAATACAAAGACATCAAAATGCTTAGATGGGCAAATAATTAATTTAGCTTAACATAATAATTCCCAAATATATAGATTATAGCTAGGTCATAGGACTTAGCTATTTTTTTCTTTAAATTTTTCATTGACAAAAATAAACATTTGTTCTATAATAAAGCATATGAATTTGAAAAAGTAAAGATTGGAGCAAATAAATTGAAAAAAATAGGATTTACAATAGGAAAATATGCACCATATCATATAGGTCATAAATTTTTAATAGAAACAGCATTAAAAGATATGGACGAATTTTATGTCGTGGTTTATGATACACCAGAGTTAAATATAAAAATGGAAGACAAAATTAAATGGATAAAAAACGATTTTACTGATGTGAAGATTTTAAAGGCTTATAATAGTCCAAAGCAATATGGTTTGGATGAAGAAAGTGTAAAAATTCAGATGGAGTATTTGTGTGAAATAATTGGAAAAGCTAAAGTTACTCACTTTTATAGTAGTGAGGAGTATGGAAGATGTGTTGCAGATTATCTTGGAATACAAAATATTGTGGTGGATAAGGAAAGAAAGATTTTTAATGTGAGGGCAAGTGATATAAGAAATGATGTGGAGAAGTTTAAAATGTATTTGAATGATGAGGTTTATAGGGATTTTAAAGGAGGAATATATGGAGAGATTTAAAGTAATAACAGCGGTACATTTAATATTAATAGAAAATAATAAAATTTTATTACAAAGAAGATATAATACAGGATATGAAGATGGAAATTATAGTGTAGTGGCAGGTCATGTTGAAGAAAATGAAAGTGTTATAGAAGCAATGCAAAGAGAAGCTTTAGAGGAAATTGGAATAAATATTGAAACGGATGATTTAAAGATTGTACATGTTATGCAAAGAAAGGCACCAGATAGAGAAAGTATAGAATATTTTATAGTTTGTCAAAAATATAACGGAAAAATAAAAATTATGGAAGAAGAAAAATGTGACGAAATAAAATTTTTTGAATTACAGAATTTACCGAAAAATATAATTTCATATATAAAAAAAGGAATAGAATATTATTTAGATGAAAAACCATTTTCAATATATGGGTGGTAAGGATAAAGTCTTTGAAAATTTTTATTTTCAAGTAATAAAGATATGAAGTATAAAACTTGAGGCAGATATTGTAACCTCAAGTTAAAAAAATTACGGATGGAGGAAAAATATGCAAAGAATAATTAAATATGATATATATACAGATGCCAGTTTTGATAATCAAAGTAAAATTGCAACATATGCAATTGTAGTTATGTTTGAAAACAAAATACTAAAATCATTTTCAAAAGCAAGTAAAATAGAGATAAAAAATTCTACTGAAATAGAAACATTTGCAGTATATCAAGCAATAAACTTAATATTAAGTTGTTATATAAATAAAAATCAAAATCAAATAATTTGTATAAATACAGATTGTGCACAAGTACCTGATTTTTTCAAAACAAAAAGAGTAAAGTAAAAATATTTCAGAATAATAGTGAAATGATTGAAACTATGAAAAAAGCATATAATGTAGTAAAAACAAAATTATCAGGAGAAAACAGCAATTTTATATTAAAATGGATTTCACGAGATATGAACAAAATTGCACATAAGCAAACTTATAATATGCTAAAAAGGGTAAGAAAAATTAAAAATTTTGAGAATACAAAGGAAGATATATTAATAAATAAAAGTATTTTTTGTAGTCTTTTATCGAATTATGATAAAAATCAATATTTAATTCTAGTATATTTATTAAATATTTTAGATAATGAGGGGTTAATCAAAATAACTCAAAAAGTTGTTTCAGAACAGTTAAATTTAACTTTAAGTATAGTAAATAAAAAATTTAAACAGTTAATAGAATTGAAAGTTTTAGAAAAAGTCAAAAATGGAAGATATATGCTATTAATATAAAATAATACAGTACAGGAAAAATTCACATTGAATATCAAAAACAAAAATTGCATCTGTATGATATGGATTGTCATATTCTAAATTTATCTATTGAAACCAAAATTGTGAAATTAGGTTTATATGTAGGAAACAATTAATATTCTGAATTTTATTATACCTATTTTGAAACCGGCTAGAATTTTATTACAAATTGCAGGTTGAATAAAAGATTATGTTGACATTCTTGTGATGCGAATGCTATAATACTACTGGAATTTAAAAATACATAAATAAGTAGGAGGTCTATTATGTCAATTAAAAAAGAATTAGAAAAATTACGGAAAGAACAAGAGCAACTAGAAAATGAAATAAAAAAGGAGAATGATAAAAAAGAGTGTGAAATGAGGAATCTGCAGCAAATAGAGCAGAGGTTAATTAAATTTGAAGGTAAAAAATCAGAACTTACAAAGAAAATCTACGAGGAACTGTATCAAAAGAGCAGGGAATCTAAAGATAACATTAAAAGAATTGAGAAGAAGATAGAAAAATGTAAGAATGAATGTTTATCAATCAAAATTAGAATTGACGAACTTTGTTATGACATATCATTATATATCAAAGAACAAGTTGATTATTTGATTTTGGAATTCATGAGTTATATAAAAAAGAATGAAATGATGTTAGGTAAAAATATAATAAATGAATTTAGAATTGAAGCTTGTAAGTATTGTGTAGGTAGAGTGCCTTATCATTACATGGAACCAGATGGGCATTTTGAAATAGAAAAAGATAATGAAATAATTACTGTAACAAAGGAATATTATTTTAATAATAAAATTGTTGTAGGGCATACTGATTGGGATTGTATATTATCTGATTGGTACAAAAAATACGAAAAAAATTTCATGGAATCTTTTTTTGAAAGCTTAAAAAACGACTTTTATTCTAAGGATTTTAAAATAGTTGATGTCAATGAAAGGCTAAGAAAATTTACAATCGAATTAATTTAAATAAGTTATTTTATTGTAAATAGTAGTGTAATAAGAACTGATATAAAGAGGTCGCAATTTGCGACTTTTTTATATTTGTATATACAACAAAAAAAGAAAAGCAACGACAAAAAACCTTATTAAAATAAGGTCGAATAGTAAAATATGTAAATAAAATTAATTGCCATCGTATTTATATTCAATACCAGTATATCCGATGAAATATACAGGTTTCATTAAGCCACCATACTTTTCACAATCAAACATAGGAGTATAAGGAAGCTCCAGGCTCGGTATTAAAAATATCTTTAATTATAAAATATTACATAAATGTTACGAAATTATTAAGTTTACATTACATAATTGAAAATTATAGATAAAAAAATATTAGTTTGATATAATAAAAAAAGCTAATAATGTGAGGTGGAGAGATATGATAAATGATATATCAAAATTGAGAAAAGCTACAAATAATTACAGATTAAATAATAGCTATGAAATTACAGAAAATCTTTTAAAATACATACAAGAAAGAATAATAGCAAATAAAAGTGAAATAGAAGAATTGATAAAATTAAAAAAAGAGAAGTATAAATATGAAGAAATAAAAAATGCAGTAGATGAAGAAATAAAGAAAAAAATAAAATATAAAGATTATAGAAGAATGTATATAAATAAAGATAAATTTATATCAACAATGTTACTTATGCCTATTGGAGTAATTGCAGTGGAAGCATTTGATACAATAGAAGTAATTAAATATTTTATAAAAGCCATTAAATCAAGAAATAGTATAGCAATTTCAGATGTAGAGTATGACGAACAAAGTGTTAAATTTTTAATTTTAGAAATTTTTAAAGAAGCATTAAAAAAATTTGGAATAGATCAGAATTTAATAATGATTTTGCCATATGAAGAATGTTTTTATAAATATTTTGATAAAGTAATTTATACATATGATGAGACAGGAAAAACATTAATTGAGAATAGATATGATAATAAAGAGGAAAGCGAACAAAAATATATTTATATAGAAGATAATGAATTAGAGGAAAATGCTAAAAGAGATAATACTGATGGAGAAATAGTATATGGAAATATAGAAGAAGTAATCAAAAAAATAAATACGACATATAGCCAAGGGGCAGTAATATATACAAAAAATTCACAAATGGCATATAAATTTATTAATTTAGTACATAGTAAAAATGTAATGGTAAATACAAGCTTGCAAAATGTAGAAGATATTAAAAAAACAGCAAATGAAATGTATGAATATAAAAAAATAATACTTCCAATTCCAAGAGAATTAATGGAAGAAATAAAAAAAGAAGTTGAAAAACAATCGACAGAAGAAACAAGTGAGTTGTCACTTGTTCAAGTTAATGAAGGAATATTTGAAAAAATAAAGCAATTTTTTAGAAGAATTTTTAAAAAATAATTATAAATAATTATTAAATGGAGAGAAAGAAAAATGACAATTGATGATTCGGGAATATTAATAGAAGTGGAAGAAACAGATATAGTAAATGGAACAGTTAAAATTCCAGAAGGAGTAACAAAAATAGGAGGGAGTGTATTTTCTGGATGTACTAGTTTAACAAATATAGAAATTCCAGAAGGAGTAAAATCTATAGGATGGAATGCATTTGAAGACTGTACTAATTTAACTGATATAAAAATCCCAAAAAGTGTAGAGTATATAGGGGGTGTAGCATTTGCAGGATGTACTAGTTTAACAAATATAAAAATTCCAAAAAGTGTAGAATGTATAGGAACAAGAGCATTTGCTGGATGTACTAGTTTAACAAATATAAAAATTCCAGAAGGAGTAACATATATAGGTAGTAAAACATTTGCTAACTGTACTAGTTTAACAAATATAAAAATTCCAGAGGGAGTAACGAAAATAGGAGATTATGCATTTACTGACTGTACTAGTTTGACAAATATAGAAATTCCAGAAGGAGTAACAGTAATATGTAGTGAAGCATTTGTTGGATGTACTAGTTTAACAAATATAAAAATTCCAGAAAGTGTAGAGTATATAGGAGCAAAAGCATTTGCTGGATGTACTAGTTTAACAAATATAGAAATTTCAGAGGGAGTAACAGAAATAGGATGGAGAGCATTTGCAGGCTGTACTAGTTTGACAAATATAGAAATTCCAGAGGGAGTAACAGAAATAGGAGAGAGAGCATTTGATGGATGTATTAGTTTAACAAATATAGAAATTCCAGATAGTGCCTCAAGTGAATTACGTGAATTGGTTTATAAAGAAATTCAAAGTAGTTTCTATGATGACGAAGAAAAACATAAAATGGCTCAGAAAATTCTATTTCAAGATGATTTTGAAGATATACAAAGAATAGAAAATAAAGCAAATTTCAAAATAAGTAGTCAAGATTATGATGAAAGTCAAATGGATGTGTTTTATAAAAAAATGATAAATACAATAGGAATAGAAGAAATAGAAAAAATGGTAGAATTGCCTAATTTAACAGAAGAAGAGATAAAAGAATATACATTAGAAAAAGATGAGGCATTTCAAGAATTATATGATACAAAATTTAAGATAAATGGAGATTTAGGGATAACATTAAAAATCTTAAAACAACTACAACAAATAAAAAGTGCTAATGATAAGGAAGAAAAAAATAGTATAGAAAAAAGAATATTTAAAGGAATAAATGAAAATCTAGAAGAAGGATATAATGGAACATTAACAGAATTAGTATCAAAGATAATAAAACAACAAGACATAGAAATTTCTGAATCAATGTTAGACAAGATACAAGAATTAGAAAAGAATGCAAATAAAAAATTAATAAGAGAAAGTTTATCTAAAGTTGAAGAACAAATAGAAGAAACTTTAAGTAGACAAATAGTACCAATGCAGATAAATCCTATAAAAGCAATGATAAATTCTACAATAGAAAGTATATTTAAAGAAAATGGAAAAATCGAATTAGACGTATTGCAAGAAAAACTAGAAGAAAAACTACAAAATGCAGGAGCACCATATATAAGACAAAATAAACAAGAAATTGTTGATAGTGTACTAGGATTGGCAAAAAATAAAGAATTTTTTGAAACAATAAATCATTCTTGTTTAGATGCATTAAAAAATACAAGAGAAGAAATAGGAGGAGCTTGGAAATATAAGTTAAATCAAACATTAAAACAAATAGGATATACATTTGATGATTTGCCAGAAAATTTTTCAAAAGACGAAATTGAACAGTTAAATAAGCTATTAGAAGAAAGAGCAGTAAAAACAATAGATGTACAGACAAGCTCAATATCAGTACCTAAAGAAGGAATAGAAAGAGAAAAAGCATATGAATTATTGGCAAGCAAAAACTTACCAGAAATAGTAACATATCAGCAAATTCATGATATGTTTGGAACTGTTCATGAACCATATTCAGAAAATTTTAAAGAATTTTTTAAAAAACATAGAAAAGAATTTTTAGAAAATCCTAAATATTATGAGAGATTTGGCCAGATACATAATAATTTTGAACTAATAATAAATTCACCAGAATTAAAAAATGTATATAAAAAAGGAGAATTAACATTAGATGGAATAATAGGATATATGTCAAGTAGACAATATGGAAATCAAAGACCGGGTGATGAGGAATTAGCTAAATTATCAAAGAGTGTAGGGCAGATAGTAACAGAAGAAGAATTTGCACATGTCCAAAAAGTATTTGATATAACTAAAAAGAGAGAAAGAACCACAATACCACCAATATCAGTTAATACAACAAAATATAGAGGAAGAATGTTAGAACCAGATGATGTTTTAAATTTATTTGCAGGAAATATAACAACATGTTGCCAAAAATTCGGAGATGTTGGAGAGGGCTCAATGTTATTAGGTGCTATAGAAGAAAATGGAGGAATATTTGTAGTAGAGGAACTTGATGAAAATGGACAAGTTAAAAATATAATAGGACAATCATTAACAATAAGACAAAAGGGAAGCGATGGGGCATATGATAGATTGACATTTGATAATATTGAAATTAATAATGATATACTTGATACATTATCAAATGAAGAACAGGCACAAATATTAGAAATTTATAAACAGGCAGGAAAACAAGCAATAGAAAAAGATAAAAAGTTTTTAGGTAAATTATTAAAAAAACAGAAAATAACACAGGAACAATATGATAGATTAGTTTTAAAAGAAGTAATAGCAGGAACAGGATATAATGACTTAGAAGGTTTAGAGGAATTGCCACAAGCATCAATAGTAGTGCCAGATGAAGCATATTATACTTATAAAGGAATGAATGGACAAAAAGGAAAAGCTTGGATAGATTCAGCAGGAGGACATGCACCTAATGGTTCAGATGGTACACCAGTTGTTCTAGCTAATATTGATGAAAACGAATTAAAACAAATACATGAGAGAGAAATTAATACTAAAATAGAAGTGAAAACTACAGATGTGCCATTATGGTATGGAAAAGTAGGGAAAGTGCAAGATTTAACGAATAATGAAATTACAGAAGAAAAAATTGAAATACTTAAGCAAATAGAAAAAGCTGTATATAGAGAAGAACAACAAATGATGAATAATGAAGATGTGCAAACTGTAGAAGATATTGAATACGAATATGGAATAGATAATGCGAATATAAAAATAGGAAGTAATAATGATTGGTATTTAATATATGGAGAAGATGATAATTCTATAGTAATATCAGATTTAGCAGTAATAGGAGGAGTTAATGCTCAAAAACAAAATATAAATAATGAAAATATAAAGAGCAATCCTAAATTAGCAGTTGCAGAATCAGCAAATGAAATGTATAATTTATTAATACAAGCAGGAAAAGAAGACAAACAAATAATATGCAATGCTACAGCAGATACATCACTAGTAAATATAATAAGAATGGCACAAAAAGGGTGCATAAGTTTGAAAACTACGGATGGAGAAGAAATAGAATATAAAGATGGAAAAGGATTAGTGTACTTAGATAATGGAAAAGAGATAGAAACAAGAGACTGGGATGAAGATGGAAATATACAAATGTTGGATTTAGAAATAATTCCTAATATGCCTGAATTAATACAAGAAAAGAAAAAAATAGAGGACTTTTTAAGAAAGACTCAAGAGCTTATTAGAATGCAAGGAAGAGAAAAAGAAGTTGAACTAGATGAATTAAGAAAACAAATGAGAGAAACAACAAATGAGAATGGTGATAGATAAGTACCAAAAATGTCTCGATTGATATTTAAACAAAAAGAGGAATTTTACTTTTAAAATTCCTCAGAGTGCTAACAAATTTTTCTATACTTTGTCAACACTCTGAAAAGTAGACTACTTTTTCAGTAGCCTACTTAAATGAACTCTACTTTTTTGGGGATAGTTCAAGACAGAACTTCTATTTTCCTTAAATCTCAATTTTAGGTTTATACTTTTCAAGCCACATATCAACCTGACATAAATAAGCCATAAGTTGAGGACCGGTCATTAACTGACCAAACCAAGGACGAGTAAAAGCCTTACCATCAGTATTCAAAATATCCAAAATAAAATCACGATTAAGCAAAGAATTAATAGGTCGAGAAGAATCCTTCATAATTTCAGTAAGCATTCCTTTAACAGTAGCCAAATAGGTAGGGTTAAAAGTTTTCGGATACGGAGATTTCTTTCTATTTACAATTTCATCAGGTAAAACACCTTTCATAATATGTCTTAAAAGTCCTTTTTCTCTACCTTTGTAAGCTTTCATTTCCCAAGGCACATTATACATATATTGAGCTAATCTGTAATCACAAAAAGGAACACGAACCTCAAAACCATTTGCCATACTCATTCTGTCTGCACGTTCTAAAAGGGTCTGCATAAACCATGTAATTGTAAGATAAGAAATTTTACGTTTTTCAGCAGTATCAAAAGAATCAGTGTCTAAAATTTCAACATTAGATAGACTTTGGTTATATCTAAAATCTATATAATCATTTAAATTCACCTTACTTGAAATAGATGGATTTAAAAGCTGAGTACGTTCTGATTTTGCAATAGACCATGGAAAAGTACCGGAATTTAGGCTATCTTCACGGAAAAACCAAGGATATCCTCCAAATATTTCGTCGGCACATTCACCCATTAATGAAACAGTTTTTTCTTTTTTTACTTCTTTACAAAATAGATATAAAGAAGAATCTACGTCTGCCATTCCAGGCATATCTCTAGCACACATAGCTTCTTTTAAACTAGAGGCAAGTTCGGGAGTATCTAGCATTACGGTATGATGTTTAGAATAGGAATTTTCATTCATTAGGTCTATATAGTAATTATCAGAATTTGGTTGAAAGTCAGATTTTACAAAGTTTTTGTCATTGTCAACATAATCTACAGAGTAAGTATCTAGAGGAGCCATATCTTCTTTTTGCAGATAATCAGAAGTGAATTTTGTAATTATACTAGAATCTAGACCTCCTGATAAAAATGTACAAATCGGCATATCAGAAACTAGTTGCCTTGAAATGGCATCTTTTAATAGAAAATCTAAATGATTACAAGTTTCATCAAAATCTTCTAGATGGCGTTTAGATTCAAGTTTCCAATATTGTTCGATATGAAGACCTGATTTATTATATACAGCAAAGTGAGCAGGTTTGATTTCATATACATTTTTATAAATTGTAAAACCTGGAGTGTGACTAGGACCTATTCCAAATAATTCGGAAATTCCTTGTGCATCAATAACTTTTTCAAAATTAGGATATTTAAAAATAGCTTTTAATTCAGAGGCAAAAATAAGGGCTCCATCAAATTCTGTATAAAATAAAGGTTTAACACCAAAATGGTCTCTTGCCATAAATAGTTCCTGCGTTTTGGTATTCCAAATAGCAAATGCAAAAATTCCATTTAAGTAATTTACAACATCTTTACCATAATGTATGTAACTTTTTAAGAGAACTTCTGTATCACTATGACCGTAAAATGTAAACCCATTTTCGATTAAATTTTCTCTTAATTCTTTCGTATTATAAATTTGACCATTATAAATAATTACATATTCTCCTTGACTAAAACGTTGAATCATAGGTTGTTTACCACCTTGAGGGTCGATAACAATAAGTCTTTTGTGACCTAGTGCTACATCATTATTTAAATAAAGTCCTTCTTCATCAGGACCTCTATTACTTAAAGTTTGAGTCATTGTGTTTATAATATTTTGCTTATTAGGTAATTCTTTCTTATAATTTACAAAACCAACAATTCCACACATAAAACTTATCCTTTCCTTATAATAAATATTTATTCAATATAAGTATATGAATGGAATGAAAAAATGTGAAAATAAATTAGGTACAATGGTTGACAAATAAAAAAAAAAAATGTATAATCTTATGGTACAAATTAAAGTGAAAATATGGTATAACACATATATATCGATTAACAAGAGGAGGGAATAAAAATGGCACAACCAAAAAGAAGATGGTCAAAAGCTAGAACACATAGCAAAAGATCAACATGGAAATTAGAAGCACCAAAATTTGCAAAATGCTCAAATTGTGGTGAACCAGTATTACCACACACATTATGTTCAAACTGTGGATACTATGATGGAAAACAAATCGTAGTAAAAAAAGAGAATGATTAATTATAATCCATCAGGGAGGAAAAATAGATGCAAATAGTAAAAGGTATAGTTATAGGAATTTATTTTATAGTTTGTTTAGCTTTAGTAATCCTTGCAATGGTACAATCTAAAGACGATGAAGGGTTATCTGCAACAATAACTGGAACGTCTGCTAATAATTTCTTTGAAAAAAATAAAGGTAATACCAAAGAAGGAAAACAGAAAAAGTGGACAGTTATTTTAGGTATTATACTTGTAGTACTTTGCATTGTGTTAGGAGCTATATATTCAATATAATAATGAGATTAAAGAGTAGTGTGAGGCTATTCTTTTTTTGTTAAATAGCCCCTTTTTTTATAGTATCAACCACAATACCGCAAATAACAAATTCGACAGCAATATATGTACTAATTTTAAAAATAGTAAGTCCTAATTCATATAAAAAGAAATTATGACTTGCTGTTAAATAAAAAGAGAGAATAAGCACAGAAAATAGCAAAATGCTGAAACAGATTTTTAATCCAAACTTCATAATTTTTAAATCAGTTTTATCCAAATTAGTTAGTAAATTTTTTAAATAATTTAATTTTAGAATATTTTTTATTTTATCCATAGTATCAAAACCTTTCTTTTGTTATTATATTTATGTTAACATAAAACAAAAATAAATTCAAAGGAAAAATATAGCATTAAAAACTTTATTTTGACGAATTTTTATGATATAATGGCAAAAAATGAGGGGTTAAGTATGGAAGAAAGATATTTAAGGAATTATCAAAAAGAAATTATAGGCATAATAATGAACAAAGAAACAAAAGAAAAATTTATTCAAATGCCGACAGGTAGTGGAAAAAATTTTATTATAAATACATTGATTGAACTATGGGGCAAAGAAAAGAATGTATTAATATATGTTGAAAGATTATTTGAAATAGAAGAATTAAATCAAAAATTTAAAGAATATAAAAATATAACAATAATTGATGATAAGCATGTTTTACCTATAAAAAAATATGATTATATAATAATTAATGAAATTGGAAACATGCAAAAGAAAACATATGATATAATAAAAAAGATATATGAAAATTCAATCAAGATTAATTTTCTTTCTAAAGAGATTAATGAAAATGAAGATGAAGATTATTGGTTAAATCAAATACAATTTGATTATAAATTAACATTGAAAAATTTAATTGATGAAGGGTATATAACCCCTTATCAAGCTGAAAATCAAATTACAGAATTAGTTGTAAAAATTTTGAAGAGATTTAATTATGTAGATATAAAAAGAGAAGTGCCTGTTAAGGTGTCAAATAAAATTAGAAGAATTGATTTGGTTGCAAGTAACGATATTAATAATATAGTTATGGAAATAAAAGCTTATCGAAGTCAGTTTATACAAAATAATATTATACAGCAATTGGTTGAGAGAATGAAATCTTATCAAAAAACGTTAAAGATGGAAAACAATAAGAAAGTAAAATCTATTTTAGTTGTAACTTGTTTGATAGATGATATAACAAAAAGAAAAGTTTATGAAGAAACCAATATACAAATTTTAGATATTTCTAATTTATTTTATTTAGTACAAGGTGATGTGGAACTTACAGCTTTATTAGTAGATTTTGTGCCACCTGGTATGACTAATATGATAGCTGATAAGCCTATTGATAAAGAAGTGTTCAAAAAAGAAATAAAAGAAGAAGAAAAGAATGAAAAAGAAGCGGAACAAGAAGTCGATAAAGCTTTAAAATATATTGAAAGATTAAATAATCTAGCAACAGGAAGAGAAGATTCTAATGATAAAGAATATGAAAAGTTATGTTTTGATATTATTAAATATTTATTTGAAACAGAATTTACTATTATGTCAGAACAAAACCGCACCAAAGATAAAATGTTTCGAATGGATTTAGTTTGTGGATTAAAAGGAATTTCAGAATTTTGGAAAATTTTTATACAACATTATAATACCAGGTTTGTAGTATTTGAATTTAAAAATTATAAAGAAAAAATAGAACAAAACCTTATTTACATTACAGAAAAATACTTATACAATGCAACTCTAAGAAATGTTGCAATAATTGTTTCGAGAAAGGGATTTTCTGACAATGCTTATATAGCAGCAAAAGGAGCTTTAACAGAAAATGGAAAATTGATAATAGATATAAGAGATGAAGATTTAGTTGAAATGTTAAGGATGAAGGCAGATGGACTTGATGCATCAGATTATATGTTAGGAAAATTAGAAAAATATTTGATTTCAATAAGCAAGTAAATTTTATTTTAAATTACAGAAATTGAATTATTAGACTTGCATAATTAGTTTGACAATGGTAAAATTGATGAATAAACAGAAAGGTTATTAAAAATTATGGAAACAAAGATAAATATATTAAGAGGAGCATTATTTATATTACTTATTATAACATTTATTGTGATATTTAATTTTTCAAATCAAAATGGAGAAAAATCGGGAGGATTAAGCAGAGAAATTACAGAAGATATGACTAAAAATGTTCAGTCAATTCAAAAACTTGAAGAAAATGAAAAAAATAAGGTTTTAAAAAAAATTGAACACATTATACGAAAAACAGCACATCTCTTATTATATACACTTATTGGAATTATTACAATGAGTTTGATGTGTACATATAATGTTAAAGGCAGTAAGAGAATTGAAACAAGCTTAATAGTAGGAGTAGTATATGCTGTATCAGATGAAATTCATCAAATATTTATTCCAGATAGGACAGCATCTATTATTGATGTTGGCATCGATTCATGTGGTGTTTTAGTTGGAAGTTTGATTGTTTTTTTGATTTTTAATGTAATAAAGAAATTTGTGGAGAAAAATGAGTGTTTAGGAAGAAAAATACAATAACAAATTCCGACAAAATTCTTGATATATGTTTTGAATGATGGTATAATTGGTTTTAAGAAAGTTTTTGAGAAAAAAATAGGGGGAAAAGTGATGGAAGTTAAATCAAGAGATTTTGAATATACTTCAGATTATGACTCAACAACAGCGATGGTGCCATACAAAGATGTTGCGATATACAAAAGCAAAATAAAAGTAAAAATGGAAAAAACAATAAAAAGAGGGGTTGACATAGTTGGTGGTATTTGTGGAATAATTGCTTTGATACCACTTACTATAATAATTTTTTGTGCCAATATTATTTCAGGGGACAAAGGATCATTGTTTTTTTCTCAGGAGAGAATTGGAAAAGATGGAAAGAAATTTAAGATGTATAAGTTTCGTTCAATGGTTATGGGAGCAGATGAAAAATTGCAGAAATATTTGAATGAAAATGAAGAGGCAAGAAAAGAATTTAAAAAATATAAAAAAATAAAAAATGACCCTAGGATAACAAAAATTGGAAAATTTATTAGAAAAACAAGTTTAGATGAATTTCCTCAATTTATAAATGTACTTAAAGGTGATATGAGTTTGGTTGGTCCAAGACCATATTTGGAAAGAGAAAAAGAAGAGATGACATATTTTTATAAGTACATAGTTGCATGTAAGCCTGGTGTTACAGGTCTTTGGCAAATTAGCGGAAGGAGTAATGTTACTTTTGACGATAGGGTAAAAATGGACATGGAATATTTTAGAAAAAATAGTTTAAAAACTGATTTTAAAATTTTAGGAAAAACTGTAGGAAAATTGGTTAAGAGAGATGGAGCAGTTTAAAAAGAATAGAAGTTAAATAAAACTTTTACAATTAGATTTTGAGATAAAAGAGGGAGAGTAATGAAAAAGAAAATATTAATGGTATGCGAATCTTTTGGAGGAGGAGTGTTTTCATATGTTTCACAATTATGTAATGATATGATTGAAGAATTTGATATTTATTTAGCATATGCCATAAGACCGCAAACACCTGATAACTATAAGGAATTTTTAGATGATAGAATAAAATTAATTGAAATAAAAAAATTTGGAAATTTAAAAAATTTAATTATACAATAGTAGTTAGTTTGAGTATTTATTATTGCATTGTATAGTGCAATGATTTTTTAAGGAGAAGTGTATTTTGTGAAAAAAAATGAGCCAATAAGAGTGGCACAAATTATAGGAAAATGGCTTGGTGGTGGAGTGGAATCTGTCGTAATGAGTTATTATAGACATATTGATAGAACTAAAATCCAGTTTGATTTTATATGCGATGAAGATTCTACAAATATTCCATATGAAGAAATAGAAAAAATGGGTGGTAAAGTTATTTTAATACCACCATATCAAAAAGTTTTTAAGTATCATAAAAAACTAAAAGAAGTATTAAAATCTGGTGGATACAAAATAGTTCACTCACATATTAATACATTATCAGTTTTTAGTTTGTTTGCTGCAAAGTGTGCTGGTGTTCCAGTAAGAATTGCACATAGTCATAGCACGACAAATAAAAAAGAAAAAAAGAAGAATTTATTGAAGCAAGTATTAAGACCATTTAGCAAAGTATTTGCAACAGATTATATGTGTTGTTCAGAACTTGCTGGCAGATGGTTGTTCGGAAACAAAGAATATGACAAAGGTAATGTTTATCTTTTAAACAATGCAATTGATTTAGATAAATTTAAATATGATGAAGAGAAAAGAAAAGAAAAAAGAAAAGAATTAAACATAGAAGATAGTACTTTAGTAATCGGACATGTTGGTAGATTTGTTGAACAAAAAAATCATAGATTTTTAATTGATATATTTAATGAAGTACATAAACAAAAAGAAAATTCTATTTTATTACTTGCAGGACAAGGCCCTTTAATGAAAGAGATGAAAGAAAAAGTTAAAATATTAGGAATAGAAGATAGTGTTAAATTTTTAGGACAAAGAAATGATATAAATGAATTATATCAAGCCATGGATTTATTATTGTTTCCAAGTTTGTATGAAGGATTAGGCATGGTAGTCGTAGAAGCACAGATTTCTGGGCTTCCATGTGTTGTTTCAACAGAAATACCTGAAATTGCGAAAGTAACAAAAAAAATAGTATTCATAAATTTAAAAAACAATATAAAAACATGGACTGAAACTATATTTAACCATTTAAAAAATACAAATAGAAAAAACACAAACTTTACAGATGGGTTAAAAAACTATGATATAAAATTAGAAACTTGCAAGCTTGAAAAAAATTATTTAAAAAAAGCTAAATAAAAATTGGAGGAATATAAGTGAAGAAGATAGCAATGATAACATCGGGATTTTTGCCAGTGCCAGCAACTAAAGGTGGTGCAGTAGAAAATCTTATTGTAAACTTACTTAATGAAAATGAGAAAAATAAAAAAATTAAATTTGAAATTTTTTCAATATATGATCAAGACGCATTAAAAAAGAGTAAAAAATATGAAAATAGTAATTTTAGATTTATAAAAGTAAACCCTTTTATAAAAATTATTGATAAAATGGTATTTTTTTTAGCGAAAAGCATATTCAAAAAACAAAATAGTCAAAGTTATAGATATATATTTCAAAGATTATATTATTTAAATAAATGTAGTAAGTTATTAAAAAAATATAATTATGACATAGTAATTTTAGAAAATCATCCAACTCAATACTTGGCTTTAAAATGGAGAAAAAATTACTTGAAATACTCAGGAAACTATTATTATCATTGTCATAACGAATTTCCTAGTACATACGGATGTGAAAAAATAATAAAAAATACTAAAAGAATAATTTGTGTTAGTGAATTTATAGCTAGAAGTATTTCTAAAGATCATGAAATACCAAGAGATAAATTTGCTGTATTAAGAAATTGCATTGATGCTAAGAGATTTTCAGGGAAAATATCGAATGAAGAAAAAGAAAGTATTAAGAAGAAATACGGCATTGCTCCAGATGATAAAATACTGATTTTTACGGGTAGAATAACCCCAGAAAAAGGTGTTAAAGAATTAATAGAGTCGTTAAAATATGTCAAGTATAAAAACTATAAACTGTTAATACTTGGTTCAGCACTTAATGAATTAAAAACAAAAACAGAATATCAAGAACAGATTGAAGATGAAGTGAAGAAAATTTCAGACAAAGTTATTTTTACAGGCTTTATAAAATATGATGAAATCAATACATTTTATGCATTAGCAGATATAGCAGTTCTTCCATCAATATGGAATGATCCTGCTCCACTTACTATTATCGAATCACTTATGAGTGGTTTGCCAATTATAACCACAAATTCTGGAGGAATACCCGAATATGCAACTGATGGGTCAGCAATAATTTTACAAAATAATGAAAAGATTGTTCAAAAT